>Ga0082335_1004941_pt1 | contig 19211 bp, 14 predicted proteins | sample Subgrocontami58m_FD_72375 | JGI IMG/M metagenome (GOLD analysis project Ga0082335, IMG submission 72375) | Subsurface groundwater microbial communities from S. Glens Falls, New York, USA - GMW37 contaminated, 5.8 m (SPADES assembly) (version 2) ... | reverse complement strand
CTGCTCGTATTACATAAGTTCCCTCCTTTAGTCCTTCGGTATTCCAGCTATACACAATTTTCTGAGAAGACAAGCCATCCAACGTTTCCGCTTCACGGCCTATTTGTTGTTTTGTTGTAGGACAGGTTACCGTCAATATTGTCGTTACCTTTGTTGCCCTCTCGTTGCCAACAACCACTTCGACATTGACCTTTCTCCCAATAGTGGCTCGTAAGGGAGTATCCATTGTTACGATCGTCACCCCATGCACTACAGATTCCCCCTTTTTCTTTTCTTCGGCTATACAATAGGATGATCCATTTACTAAAAGACACCATACAAAAAGAACGAACATAAAGTATTTAATTTTCATACGTTTCCTCCGTTTTTTGTAAATGTTAATTTATATCAGTGGAGATTGCGTTTCTCCCTTTATACAATGAGCATTGTTACTGCATTGCTAACGAAGATCGACGAGTTGCTTATTCTCAACAATCAGCCTGCCTTTTTTTAATACGTTTTTTACGTGATTTGTACCGAAATAATAAGGTAATTGATTATAATCCTGGATATCAAGGATTATTATATCTGCCTGCTTACCGACTTCTATACTTCCAATCCGATCTGCCATTCCTACGGCATGTGCAGCATTTATTGTAACAGCATTGATAGCCTGTGCAGGTGTAATACCCAACTTGAGACACGCCAGTGTGACCATCATTTGTATATTTCCACAGGGACAGGTACCGGGATTGAAATCAGTTGCCAATGCAATGGGCAACCCTTCTTCCACCATCTTTCTTCCCGGTGCATAATTATCCTTCATAAGAAAAAAGGGCACACCTGGCAGCAGCACACAAATAATTCCACGCTCTTTTAATTTTAATATATCACGATGTTTGATATTGTCAAGATGGTCAGCTGACGTTACACACAACCTAACGGCCAGTGGCACTCCCCCGATATCTTTAAATTCATTTACATGAATCTTCAGCCCGAAACCCAGCCTTTTTGCACTACTGAGTATCCTTTCAGTTTGTTCTACATCAAAGCCCCCCTCGTCGCAAAAGACGTCACAAAAGGTTGCATAAGGTTTTACTTCTTGCAATATATTGCATACGAAATCAACATAAGCATCTGGATATGATTGGTATTCAGAAGGTATCGTATGGGCGCCTAAAAAGGTAGGCACAATATCTATGGGATGTGTTTTTTGGAGATATTGTATAGCCTTAAGGATTTTTAGTTCATTATTTTTATCGAGTCCATATCCACTCTTGACCTCCACCGTAGTGGTACCATGTAAGAGCATAGTATCGAGATATTTTTTTGAAACATTTATAAGTTTTTCTAATGTTAATTTACGGGTGTTTTCAACGGTACTTAATATTCCGCCACCCTTTTTTAAAATTTCTAAATAGTTCGCTCCCTGCATGCGTTGGACGAACTCTCCCGTACGGTCGCCGCCAAAAACAGCATGGGTATGACAATCCACAAATCCAGGCAAGACAACTTTCCCAAACGCATCGATAACTTGTATCCCTTTTTTGTTATACTTTTTTCCCAGTTGTTTGGTAGTTCCAACGTCGATAATATTCCCATCTTTTATAGCAACAGCGCCATCCAAAATAATTCCCAGGTCATCCATACCTTTCAGTATTTTAGGTCTTCGCGATGCACCTGCAACCGTTAGCAATTGTCCACAGTTTTGTATAAACAAATCGGGTAATAAATTCATCGTTTCCTTGTGCAATTGACAAAATTAATCGTTATTACAATATTTTTTGTATTCATCGGGAGTATTCAGGTTGATAAGGGATTGCAGAGATGCATCTAATCCTGCAAATTCCTTTTCGTCGACGATCTTCACTTTTACTTCTGAGAAAAAGTCAATGATCCTCAATCTACCTTCCTCAAGGCAACGATGCATCGGCTGTATGCAATTCCTGGAATAAAAGGCATGCATCGGTTCTAACCCTCGACTCGTCTGCGGTACAACTACATCATAACCGTTTATCTGACTTTTGAGGTAAAGAATTAGCTTTTCATTAATGAAGGGCATATCACAGGCGATTACGAAGGCATGAGAACTTTTGGCGCGACTGAGTCCTGCGCAAATACCACTCAGTGGGCCTTTTTCTGGTATTATATCGGATACAATCGGCAATTTCAAATGGGTGTAAGCATTCGCATCATTAGCAGAAAGGATGATTTCATCAAAGATTTTACGAAGCATCATTACCTGATGTTCGATGAATGTTGTAGAGCCATACTTAAGAAATGCTTTATTCAAGCCCATTCTTCGGCTTTTTCCACCTGCCAGTATAATCGCCGTCACTTAATATCCTCCGTCATGCATATTAAATCAAAAAACATTGACACTGTAATTTTAACTGTGATATAATCCAAAATCAATTTTTTACAGTTTTCGTATTTACTATAACTCTTTTTAACCGAAATGTGAACTATAATGAGAACTTACATAAGCATTCCCCTTTTTGCTTTATCCATTTCTGCAGGATTATTTTTTAGCCAAACAATCTTTGCAGAAGCGAAGAATACCACCAAATCCACAAAAGACGAACCGAAAATTATCACCGATAAAAACATCGTAGCAATTGTAAACGGTCAAAAAATCACCAGGCAGGAACTCTATACCCTATTAACTGATACATACGGAGAAGATGCACTCGACGTGCTTATCCGAAGAACATTAATCTATCAAACGGCTGAAAAAGAGGGAATTACTGCACCGGGTGCAGTAATAGAAGCAAAGCTAAAAAAACTCATTAACATTGAAATCGAAGGTTTAATGCGCACCTATAGAATAAAGGATAAGGCAGACCTTGAAAAAGAATTAGCCAAGGTTGATAGCAGTCTCGCCCAACTTGAGGAAAAGTTATCCAAAAAGATGAGGAGACAGGCCGAGGTTGAACTCCTTGCCGAAAAGGTTATGGAAAAAACAATTACCATTACTGAAGAAGAACTGCAAAAAACATACGATGAGGTGTATGGTGAAAAGATAGAGGCGAGCCAGATCGTCTTCAAAACTCGCAGAGAGGCTGAAGAGGCGCTCAAAAAATTAAAATCAGGCGCCGATTTTACCACCCTTGCAAAAAACGAATCTATCGACCGTGCCTCTGCAGTACGTGGCGGTAAAATGCAACCTTTTAGTCCAAAGGACGGTATTGGATCACAGGTCGCGCATTTAAAGGTCGGTGAACTTAGTAATATTATCAAGACGGATTATGGTTATCATATCATTAAAATCACCGATAAAAAGGCCGCTAGTAACAAGGGGTTCAAGGCTGTTCGGGGAGAGTTGGAAAAGATTGCCAGGAACCAGCATTACAAGGAAAGACTCGGACCCTGGTTGATTAGCCTGATAGAAAATGCTTCGATCACGAAAAATCTGACTACCGATTAAATTCTATAACAACCTTTTTATTTATTTAATAACCAGTTAAATCAAAAAGGTTCTTTTATAAATAAGATAATTTGATTCTACAAGAAAAGACATAATGACTGAAGATTTTGTAATTAATGTTGCCAATAGGGTTAAGCAGTTACCTCCATACCTGTTTGGGAGATTGAATGCCCTCAAATATGAAAAGAGACGCAATAATATCGATGTTATTGATCTTGGCATGGGAAACCCGAATGATCCTACACCTCAGCCGATTATTGAAAAATTATGCGAGGCCGTTCAGGATCCAAGAAACCACAGATATACCGTATCAGCCAATGGAATATTCAATCTCAGGCGTGAAGTCGCCAGATATTACGAAAGACAGTTTGGCGTATCACTGGATCCAGAAAAAGAAGTGGTTTGCACCATTGGATCAAAAGAAGGCATATCTCACCTGTGTTTGGGATTGTTAGACGCTGGCGAAACTGCCTTGGTTCCTAATCCGGCATTTCCTATTCACATTCACGCCGTAAATCTTGCCGGTGGTAATGTCATAAGTGTGCCATTAACAGAGGACGAGAAATTTTTACCAAACTTAATCAATACGGCTAAAAACCTTATCCCTCGACCCAAGATACTCATTCTCAATTTTCCCCATAATCCTACTGCCGCTACCACTGAAATAGGCTTTTTTGAGGAGATTGTGGCATTTGCCAGAAAATATAATATTATCGTTATCCACGATTTTGCATATTGCGGGATTGCATTTGATGGTTACAAGCCACCGAGTTTCTTACAGGTCAAAGGCGCTAAAGATATTGGCGTAGAATTCAACACGATGTCTAAATCATTTAATATGGCTGGCTGGAGATTGGGATTTTGCGTGGGAAACAAAGACCTCGTCAGTACCCTGGCAAAGGTTAAAGGATATTATGATTACGGCATCTTTCAGCCTGTACAAATCGCATCAATCATTGCACTCAGAGAATGTAATAAATATACAAAGGAGCAAGCTGCGATTTATCAATCCAGAAGGGATGTGCTTTGCGATGGTCTGAACCGTATAGGATGGAATGTCAAGAAACCAAAGGCATCCATGTTTGTGTGGGCGCCTATCCCTGAAAAATGGCGATCTATGGGTTCCGTAGATTTTGCCTTTAAACTTATGAATGAAGCCGAGGTTTCCGTTGCCCCTGGCGCAGCTTTTGGAGAAAATGGTGAGGGATACCTGCGGTTAGCGATCGTAGAAAACGAATTACGTCTAAAACAGGCTATACGCCAGATTGACCGTGCCTTGCGATAAACTCTCTAAATTTAACCATGACGATTCTTGTTAAATCAAAATTAAAAACCTTTATTGGCGGTATACATCCTGAAGACGATGGAAAACTCCTTACGAAAGGGAAGAGAGAGGTACCCGCTCCGCTTCCCAAGACCGTTTATTTATTCATGAGTCAGCACATCGGCGCACCCTGCAAGCCGATTGTCAAAAAAGGAGATATGGTAAAAAAAGGCCAACAGATCGGGGAAGCACAGGGATTTGTTTCTGCAAACGTGCATGCCTCGATTTCAGGCAAGGTTGTTGACGTTGTACCCTGGCCGCACCCAATCACAGGAATAAAGTCTCCTGCTGTCATTATAGAAAGAACAGAGGACGATTCGTGGATAGAAGGTGTGAATGAGGCTTTCGATATTGACCACATCTCACCTGACGAAATCAAACAACGCATCCAGTCGTCCGGCATTGTCGGACTTGGCGGCGCAACTTTTCCCACCCACGTAAAACTTACCCCACCGAAAGATAAGGTAATTGACACGGTTGTTATGAACGGCGCTGAATGTGAACCATACCTCACCTGTGATTATCGGCTCATGCTGGATAAACCTCATGAAATTATTCAGGGCTTGAAGTATGTAATGAAGTGTCTTGGATGTAAAAAAGCACATATCGGGATTGAGGCAAACAAAGAGGATGTTTATACCCTTTTCAAAGATGTTTTATCAAATGAACCTCAGATCAAAATAGATTTGATGGAAGTAAAGTACCCACAAGGGGCAGAACATCAACTCATAAAGGCATTGTTAAATCGTGAATTCAAACCCACCCAACTGCCATTAGAGGTGGGCGCTATTGTAATCAATGTAGGGACGGCCTTTGCCGTCTATGAAGCAGTGAAATTCAAAAAACCATTAATCGAGAGGTTGGTCACTGTTACCGGGGATGGCGTAGAAAATCCACAAAACTTTTTGGTGCGTCTGGGGACACCAATCAAACAATTATTAGAAGAGGCAAAGGCGACAGCAGCTACCAATAAAATTATCTTTGGCGGCCCCATGATGGGCATTGCACAGGGCAATTTAGATACTGCCGTCACCGTCAAGGGGACTGGCGGTATTCTTGTATTAAAGGATGCACGGCAGTGGAAGTCACACGCTTGCATTCGGTGTAGTCGCTGTATTGATGCCTGCCCGTACGGTTTGAATCCCAGCGAATTGAGTATCATGTGCGAGGCAAAGGAGTTCAATCTGGCGATCGAAAATAACGTTATGGAATGTAAAGAATGCGGCTGTTGCAGTTATATCTGTCCTGCAAAAAGACCTATCGTTCATCTCATTAAATTTGCAAAGGCCGAGATTGCCAAACAAAGGGTAAAAGTGTAGATGTAAATTTAATTATATAGAAATTTTCATTTTAATTATGCGGATCAAGAGATAGTAGGTGTAAAAATCCCCATTAACAAAGGGGACCTAGGGGGGTCTTCCCAAAAGGCAGAGTATTTACAACCCCCCGTGCGGGTTCAGGTTTGTAACCTGAACCCCTCATATGGAAAACCGGAAGACATGCGACTTGTCACCGTTTCTTCAAACCCAGAGTTAAAATGAGAGTTGACCGTGGTTCTAAAAGGTGGGTTCAAGTTGCAAACTTGAACCCGCGAAGTAACCTGATTTACGGCGAGATTTTATTTTGCGGATGAAGGATATAGATACTCAGAAATCTATTCTTGTTGATGATTTCACTAAAAGGTATGGACTTAAATAGAAGAAAAGCTGGTAACGTTGCTTGATTTTGACCATCATGATAATATTTATGAAACGTAAGGCTGAAAAATAATGTCAGACCAAACGCAAAGTAATAACAATTTAATTGTCAGCGCATCCCCTCATATTCGGGATATGGAGAGTATCCCCGCTATTATGTGGGCAGTGGTACTTTCTTTGATTCCGGCCGGAATTGCCGGTGTTTTTACGTTTGGATTTTACTGTCTTTATGTTGTTTTTCTAAGCTGTATAACAGCAGTTATTACCGAAATATTCATTTTACGGTTACGAAAACTTCCTGTTTTGAGCGCTCTGAAAGACGGTAGCGCAGTTGTCACAGGGATTTTATTGGCGTACACACTGCCGCCAAGTGTTCCCTGGTATATCCCTGTCGTGGGTTCTTTCTTTGCTGTCGCCATTGCAAAACACGCTTTCGGCGGGCTGGGAAACAATATCTGGAATCCTGCCCTGGCAGCGCGCGCTTTCTTACAGGTAGCCTATCCAGCCGTTATCAACTCGGATTGGCGTACTTTAACTCAACACGGGGTACATAAGCTCGTTCACAACATAACACAGGTTGACGCTGAAGGTAAACTGGTAGATGCCATAACAAGGGCAACACCACTGGCCAAAGAAGCAGGGGCAGAAACATACCACCTTGCACAGCTATTGATGGGAAACATCCCTGGCTGTATCGGGGAGACGTCAGCAATCGCTTTATTGCTGGGGGGAATGTATCTGATTTACAAACGTCACATCAAATGGTATGTTCCTGCGTATTATATCGCCGCGGTTTTTGTTATGGTCTTAATTTTACCTCCACAAGTCGCAACGCCGTGGATTAAGAATCCTTTTTACCATATTTTTGCAGGAGGGCTATTCCTGGGTGCATTTTTTATGGCTACCGATATGGTTACCTCTCCTCTAACAAAACGGGGTCTAATCATCTTTGCTATTGGCTGTGGTATTTTAACGGCACTGATTCGTTTTTATTCTGGTTATCCGGAAGGTGTATGCTATTCCATATTGCTCATGAACACAGCAACGCCTCTCATTGATCGATTCACAAAACCACGACTTTACGGTACCAAGGGAAAGAAAGCTTAAGATGCAAAAGAAGGTGCAATACACGATTATCCTGACTATCGTTTCGCTTCTGGCCTCTATTGGTGTATCGTCGACTTTTATGCTAACGAAAGGCACGATCAAAAAGAAGGAATTAGCCGTTCGCACAGAGGCATTGTATAGGGTACTTCCTGGTTTGGAAGGCCTCCCGGTGGAAATCTCACCCACAAATAGCCCTGACCAGAATCGTGTCTACAAGGGTTTGAACAAGGCGGGTCAACTTGTTGGTTATGCAGCCAGCGGTGAGGCACAGGGATATTCAAGCAAGATTAAAGTTATGGTGGGAATTGACCCTAATCTTGAAAAGATACTTGGAATCAATATCCTTGCACAAAACGAAACTCCTGGTCTTGGAACAAAGATGACTGAGATGGAAAGTACTACAACCTTGTGGAGTTTAATTTATGGCAGGGAATTGAAATCAATTGACTGGGATAGTGATGAATCCTGGGAATTACCGCTCATCAGGCAACCTGAAAGGATAAAAAAATTTGGGTTGTCAAAGGAAGCGAAAAACAAGGCCCAACCCTGGTTTCAGGATCAATTTAAAAGGAAAACCTACAATCAACTCGTTGTTTCGAAGATAAAAGACGCTGAAAAGATCGTGGCCATTACAGGTGCTACTATTTCTACAAAGGCTGTGATCAAGGCCGTGCAGGACGCTATTGATAAAATCAAAAGTACAGTTCAGCCTCCGGCCTGGGAAGTTAAGTAGTTCGCATAAACCAACGGTATTTTGACACATGGAAAAAATTGACAAAATTAAACCAATCATTGAATCATTAATATTTACTGCCGAAGAACCAATTACACTCCGCAAACTGGTAGACATTATTGGAGATATTGATAGCGCCCAGGTTCTTGAAGCAATCACACAACTCAAAAATGATTACGAAATACAGGGGAGATCGTTTCAGGTTGAAGAAATTGCAGGCGGATACCAGTTATTTACAAAACCAGAATATTATGAATGGATCGCAAAATTAAGGAAAAAATCGGGCGAGACAAAACTCTCACAGGCATCCCTTGAGACACTTGCGATAATTGCTTACAAACAGCCTATCTTGCGGGCAGATTTAGAATCCATACGCGGGGTGCAGTCAGGTCAAATCATTCGGTTGCTCATGGAAAAAGACCTTGTTAAGGTGTTAGGGCGGGACGAAGCCTTGGGACATCCCTTACTTTACGGTACTACGAAAAGGTTTCTCGAATATTTCGGATTAAAAGATCTTAAAGACTTACCAAAGATTGAGGAGTTAGAAGCCCCATAACAATTTCTGTAACAGTTCTACACCCCCACCTAGCCTCCCTCATCAAGGGGGAGGAAACGCTTTTCCCCGCCCCTTGTGGGAGGGGTTAGGGGAGGGGGCTGAACTATTACTAATTTCTAGGTATGAAATTCAAGCAATTACACTCATGGCGTGTAAATTATAAAAAGGCAGTTCAGATACAGGAAACGTTAAGAGATTTATTGACCTTTGAAAAATATACAGGGAAAATTCAGACTATAGCAGGCACTGATGTTTCTTACGACAAACACAGCGACCGTTTTTTTGCCGGTGTGGTTGTATTTAAGCTAAACAAACATTTAGAAATGATTGAGGAGGCAACGGCTATGGGCAAGGCGAGATTTCCCTATATTCCGGGACTCCTCTCCTTCCGCGAGGCGCCAATCCTGCTCAGGGCATTTCGCAAACTGAAAAACAATCCGGATGTTATCCTTTTTGATGGACAGGGAATCGCCCATCCCCGCCGTTTTGGCCTAGCATCGCATATGGGGCTTATCCTCGACAAACCATCTATCGGATGTGCAAAAAGTCGGCTGGTAGGTGAATACAACAGTGTGGAAAATACCGCAGGAGCATACTCAAAACTTGTCTATGGAAATAAAGTCGTAGGGGCTGTTCTGAGAACAAAAAAAAATACGAAGCCTATCTTTGTATCTCCAGGTCACAAAACAAACTTAACATTTGCAATACGTATTGCCTTGAAAACCTGTTACGGATACCGTATCCTTGAACCAACACGACAGGCTCATTTATTGGTAAATAAATTGAGAAGAACGTCACATTTACTAAAGTGAGGACATTCTGCCTATGAAAATAAAAGCTGTAATCTTTGATTTGGATGACACATTGTACGACTGTTCAGGTTCACTTATCGATGCATCCAGGAGCCGTGCAGCTAAGGCGCTGGTTGAGGCAGGCCTGCCGTGCACAGAAGAAGAGGTCTATCAGTTGCAAAAGGAACTCTCTGAAAAACACGGCCCATACCATCTCATATTTAACGAAATCGTAAATAAATATAATGCCGATAGTAAATTGGTAACTATTGCCTATAAGGCATACAATAGCAGTGAAGTCTCTGAGATAAAACCATTTCCTTACGTCATTTCAACGCTCAAAGAATTAAAAGAAAAAGGCTACAAACTTTTTCTGCTAACAGTAGGCGTCCACGAACGGCAGGAAAAAAAGATAAACATACTTGGTCTAAAACCGCACTTAGATGAAATAGTAATCAGCGATCAGGAAATAGGTCTTCCCATGGAAGATTGCATGCGTGACCTTATTGAAAGACATACTATTAATTTCAGAGAAGCTGTCATGGTGGGTGATAGGGTGCGGGAAGAACTCAGAATCGCAAAATCACTGGGCATGACCACAATCCAAATGCTCCATGGGAGATTTAAAAACGAGCCGGCGGTGAATGAATGTGACAAACCAGACTATAAGATCAAGCGTATCTTCCAAATCACCACAATTCTTCAGTTCCAGAATATGGGAAAAACGCCCGACAGGCTTAAGATACTTGCCATTGGAGGCGGTACAGGGCTTCCCATCATGCTGGAAGGTTCAAAAACTTACAGTAAAAATCTTACGGCTGTCGTAACGGTTACCGATTCTGGCAGGAGTTCTGGTGTGTTGAGAGAGGAATTTGGAATACTACCTCCAGGAGATGCGAGAAACTGCCTTGTAGCGCTTTCAGAAACGGAAGAAGAGGAACGGGAACTGTACCAATTGTTTCAATACAGATTCAACAGAGGTTCACTGGAAGGCATGAGTCTCGGAAATTTGTTGATGGCCGCTTTGACCGATATTACCGGCAGTTTCGAACAGGCCATTAAAAAGGCCAGCAAGATATTACATATTCGGGGGAAGGTACTGCCTTCTACCCTTGCCAATACTCATATTTGTGCAGAACTGGAAGATAATACTTACGTAGAAGAAGAATTTAATGTGCGTGCTGTGGGAAAGTCACCGATAAAAAATGTCTTCCTGAAATCCAATGATGTTCCACCTTTCCCGGAGGCTGTAGAAGAAATTTTAAAAGCTGACATTATTGTCATAGGACCTGGAAGCCTTTACACAAGCCTTATAACAAACCTATTGGTTGCCGGTATCAGAAATGCCATTCGAAACAGCAAGGCGACTAAAATATATGTCTGCAACATTGTTACCCAGCCAGGCCAAACAGATCATTACAAAGTCTCCGACCACATCAATGCTGTTACAAAATATCTTGGAGACGGGGTATTGGATTACGTCATCGTGAATAACAATATCCCCCGCAAGGATATCCTCGACAAATACCAAAAGGAAGGCGCCGAGGTTGTTTTGACGGACGAAGGCGTCTATAACCTGAATGTAAATGTCAAAAAGGCCGATCTAGTTGAAGACTTAAATCAAAAGCGTGTCCTCTGGGAAAAGCAAGACCTGCTCCGACACGACCCCGATAAACTCGCCGACTCGATTTGCAGGGTATATGCAAATTTGCCGTTGTTAACGATAAGTTAATAACTGGACGATTAGGTATAAAAGAAGTATAATTCACCGACAGATATGAAGATAAGCCTCCTTTAAACAATTCCACAAGGATGGTGCAGTATGCCGGTTTTTTTGAATCTTTCGATTTTGACGTCGTTTTTGACATTTTCCAAACCAAACCAAATCAAATCAAATCTCATGCTTTTTTCTTACATCCTTTGATTCTAAGAACCGTATTTTTCCCTGACGAAACTTTGAAATGGGGGGAAGGATTATGAAAGATGAAAATGAATTATCTCAAAATCAAAGCGGAACCGTTTCTGCGGAATTCAATAACCACAAAACAATTGTTTTCTGCCGTATCGCTTATGTTTGCTTTGGAATACAAATTGGTCTCGGCATAACGGCATTAGCTGGATGGGCATGTAATTTTAAACTGCTTGCCAGTTTTCGCTCAGACTACATTCCAATGGCCCAGAGCACTGCAATAACATTTACCGTGTTCGGGATCAGCTCTGTCTTCCTTATCTATTGGCATAAATATCGTCCTTTCAAATTGTTTGCTTTATTAACTGCGGTATTTACTATTCTCATCGGTTTCTTCATGCTTTTTCGATTTTCGACAGGCAGTATTTTCTGTTACGAATGCCTGGTATTTGGCAAAAAAGATTTTTTGGGTATGGTTCCAACCGGCGTTATGTCACCAGTAACGGCATCAGCATTTTTGCTGGCTGGCGTTTCATATCTGCTTACGTTAATTTTCCATTCACAGAAGACATATCAAACCGCCGCATCTATACTCTCTGCAATAGTGATGATTATTGGATCTGTGGTCATACTTGGATACCTGTATGGTACACCCTTGCTTTACGGTGGGACAACGGTGCCCATGGCGCTTCCTACCGCAATCGCCTTCGTATTTTTAGGGACCGGGTTGATGGTGAGTACCGGTACACAATGCTGGCCGTTTTATCTGGTAGTAGCCCCTACGACATGTATTCGCATAATACGTTCATTTATGCCGATTATAATTACAATCGTTCTGGTAAATGGCTGGTTGGTTGCCAATGCAAACAGGATTTTCCCATTAAACCCCGCATTGATGTCAGCGTTACTGTGCATTGTGTTTTTGGTTTTATCCAGCTACAGTATTTCAAAAATAGCAAGGAGAATTGGGGATAAAATTGACCGTACCGAGGATAGTTGCAAGCACGCCTTGTCAGAACTCAACATACGTAACAAGCACAATGAGGTCCTGGCAGAACTGGGGAAATCTGCAATTTCAAACATTAGCCTGTCTGAATTTATGAACAAGGTTGTTGAGGCATTGGTTAAAATCTTTGACGTGGAATACTCTAAGATATTGGAATTGCTTCCGGACGGAAATAAGCTCTTACTTCGGGCGGGTATAGGTTGGAAAGAGGGTTTGGTAGGAAGTGCAATAATTGATTCAAAAAACCTTTCACAAGAAGGTTATACACTGCTGTCACAACAGCCTGTAATAGTAGAAGACCTGTACAACGAAAAAAGGTTCAAAGGGACGCCTTTATTATTAGGCCACGGAATAATTAGCGGCATGAGCGTCACTATTCCCGGTTACAAACGCCCCTTTGGCGTTCTTGCTGTGCATACCTCAACACAGAGAAAATTCGATATGAACGATGGTAGTTTTCTTCAATCGGTTGCCCACATGTTAGCAACGGTAATTGATCGTTCTATGTTGTTAAATGACTTACAAAGGGTGTCTTTTGCTGTAGAACAAAGCCCTGCTTCAATTGTCATTACCGATAGAGCGGGTAACATCGAATATATCAATTCAAAGTTTCTACGGCTTACAGGTTATATGATGGAAGAAGTTATTGGAAAGAACTCTCGCATATTAAAATCAGGCGAAACGTCTCCCGAAGAATATAAAAGGTTGTGGGATACGATTACCTCCGGCAATGTTTGGTGTGGAAGATTTCATAACAAGAAGAAAACCGGTGAACTGTACTGGGAGGACGCATTTATTTCTCCTGTTAAAAATAATGATGGGAAAATCGTCAACTTCGTAGCCATCAAGGAAGATATAACTCACGAAGTAGAGGTCGAGCAACGAAGGCAAGCGCAATATGCTATTGCAGCGATGTTGGTACAAGCTACAAGCGCAGAAGAAATCGCTTCAAAGGTTATACAAATCATTTGTGAGTGCTTCGGGTGGGACTTTGGCACTCTATGGGTAGTAGATAGGCAGGAGAATGTACTACGAAGCAAAATAAACTGGCAGAGACCTATGCTAGATTTGTTTGCGTTTGAATCAATCACCAAAGAAATTACCTTCAAGTCTGGAATAGGGCTGCCAGGCCGTGTATGGGCAAGCAATAAACCTCTGTGGATTTTGAATGTTATCGAGGATAATAGTTTTCCAAGGTTCAAATACGCATTGAAGGATGGATTGCATGGGGCATGTGGTTTTCCCATTGTATATGAGAATAACGTAATCGGCGTTATGGATTTCTTCAGCCGCTCCATAAGACCTTTTGATAATGATATGCTAGACATGATGGCTGCCATGGGTCATCAGATAGGGATGTTTTTAGCAAGACAACAGATGTACGAACAAATGGAAAAACAACTGAATCATATTTCTGTTCTCATGGAGATTGACAGGGCTATTGCGAGCAGTCTTGATTTGAAGGTTATTAGCAGTATATTTGCCGAGAAAGCAATTAAGCATCTGCAGGCAGATGCCATCGACATATTATTGTATAATCAGTATGCGCAAAAGTTTTCCTTTATGTATGGATCCGGATTCCTTAAGCAAAAGGAAAAGCAACTTATCCTTAATTCTTCCACTGACTTGTGTGGTAAAATGCTGTTGAAGAATGAGCCCGTTTTTATATCCAATCTCCGTGACGAGGACATAATCTGTACTCGCTCCCAGCTCGCGCAAGAAGAAGGGTTTGTATCTTACTACGGGATGCCTATTATCTCAAAAGGACGTTTGATTGGCGTAATTGAGTTTTTCTTTCGTAAACAATTCAAGCCAGAATCCGAATGGGTGGATTTTGTAAATTCCCTTTCTTTGCAACTGGCTATAGCCATAGACAATGCCCTTTTATACGAAAATACACTGCGTGTTCAATCAGAATTATTGCAGGCATATAACAGCACGATTGAAGGATGGGCGTACGCCCTCGATCTGCGTGATAAAGAAACAGAAGGACATTCACGGAGGGTGACGCTGATGACTGTTCAAATTGCACAACACGTGGGTATGGACGAAGAAGAAATTGCTCATGTGTACAGGGGCGCTTTACTGCACGATATCGGGAAACTGGGTATTCCTGACAATATTCTGTTAAAACCATCTCAGCTTACCGAAGAAGAATGGGTGATTATGCGCAAGCATCCGGTGTATGCGTACGAAATGCTTTCTCCAATTTTGTACCTGAAACAGGCAATAGACATTCCATACTGCCACCATGAAAGATGGGATGGCACAGGATATCCGAGAGGGCTAAAGGGAAATCAGATACCGCTGGCTGCACGCATATTTTCTATTGCAGATACATATGATGCCATGCGGTACGATAGGCCATACCGCAAAGGCCTTTCTAAAGAGGAGATAGTCAATAATATCATCTCCGGCGCAGGCAAACACTATGATCCAGAGTTAGTGAAAGTATTCATAAAAATGTTACATGAAGACCGACTGGATGTATCATAGTAGCGTTAACGATATTGCTGAGTAAATATTCATTTGCATAATTTATTCTGTTTACTATAATGCTGCAATTTTATACTTAATTATATGCTTTTAAGTAAACATTCGGTAAAGACGTTATGCACTGCCCATTCCCCGCTTCCGTGAGGACAAGTTTGTCATTCCCGCATGTTTTTAGCGGGAATCCACCGCCCATCAGCACACGTCTGGATTCCCGCTAAAAACATGCGGGAATGACATGTGTAAGACGTGTTTACCGAATGTTTACGCTTTTAATATGAGGGAAATTTATTAGCACACATTATAATCAGTGAAGGGGATTCTCCATGTCATCAACAACATCATCGCCCATGAAGGAATTTGAGGTAGTAAACCGGATTGTAAAATACTTTAGCGGCGCTCCAAATGTCATAAATTCTACGGACTGGACATTGCGACGCAGCGCTGAGAGGTTTGCCGCGTTCACAAAATTCGGGAATGTAGCCGTTCATTCCACCGTCAAGAACCGTAGCGCAAAAGTAACTGTCTGCATTGGAAGTGATGCAGTTCGTCTTAAAACACTCAATCCTCAACAAACCGAGATTATGAACAATCTTCCTAATACTCTGGCTTTGGTCGAAGAATATATCAAACGAGCGCCCTTTGTGAGAATCAACCGAATGATGGGAAATAATGACGAATTTTCACCGAATTGCAACTTCTTTGTTTCCATCCAGAGACCTGAGATGATTCGGCTTGCCTATATGACATGGGCGACGCTCTTTCCTGCCAAAACGGATGGAGAACCGAAACAATATATTGTTTACATTCCGGAATGGCAGGAAACTGACCGGCAAATCCTGGTCTTTCCGGAGATTAGCACTACCATTGTACTGGGAAGTGACTATTACGGCGAATCCAAGAAGGGATTCTTGAGAATGGCTATGTGGAATGCCAAACAGAAGGGAATGCTGGGTCTCCATGCGGGTTCAAAGATTTTAAAGGCAAAAGGGAACGATGGTCGTATCAGAAAATACGGCATGCTTATCTTTGGAATGAGCGGTACAGGAAAAACGACGCATACCTGTCAAACACACGGTTTAAATGAGAAGGACGAAGGGATTGAAATATTACAAGATGACGTGGTCTTCCTCAAGAAAGACGGTTCTGCTTATGGTTCTGAACGTGGATTCTACTTAAAAACCGAAGGCCTCGACCGAGTCACTCAACCTATAATTTACAAAGCTGCAATCTCTCGTGATGCCATCTTCGAAAACGTTATGATCGATTATGAAGGAAATCTCTATTTTGAAGATGATACTCTAACCAGCAATGGACGTGGAATCATGATGCGCGACGACCTCAGTCCGTACATTTCAAACAGTATCAATTTGCCTTCCATCGATAATATGGATGGGATGATCATTGCATTTATTACCCGCCGTCACACAGTTGTTCCACTTGCCGCCAAACTTACACCCGAGCAGGCGGCTGCTGTCTTTATGATAGGCGAGTCCATAGAAACATCCGCTGGTGACCCGAAACGCGCAGGAGAATCTATTCGGGAGGTCGGCACCAATCCTTTTATTATAGGTGACAAATCGTACGAAGGAAACTGGTTCTATGATTTTGTCAAGCGAAACGAGGGTAAGGTTCATTGCTATCAATTAAATACCGGAGGATTGGGAGAGATCATTGAAAAGCAACCTAACGGTACAAAGGTAATGAAGCGCAAGGTACAACGAGTAGAGATCCCGGAGATGTCGTCTATTATCCGCGGTATTGTGCGCGGTACTAACACATGGGGCAAAGATAAATACTGGAATCTTGAAGTACCCACATCCGTGCAAGGTATGGATTTATCCAAATATGATGTAGAAAAATTTTATGATGTAGACAATATCATAAAACAGGTCTCTGAGCTACGCTGTGAACGAGTTGAATATATAGAAAAATTCAATACGTTGGATAAAGCCATCATCAACGCAGCAAAGACAATGTAAAGTTAAAATTAGTTGACATTTTTTAAATTTTTATTAAAATGTCTACTAATTATATATACTTTGTTTTTGATGAATAATAGGTAAACTTTAGGTAAACACGTCTTACACATGTCATTCCCGCATGTTTTTAGCGGGAATCCAGGCGTGTGCTGATGGGCGGTGGATTCCCGATAAAAGCATGCGGGAATGACACTTGTCCTCACGGAAGTGGGGAATTGGCAGTGCATAACGTATTTACCGAATATTTACAATAATAGTTATGAAACTATCCAAAAAAAGTGACTATGCCCTCCGGGCGATGATATATCTCTCAGCGAATTACCAAAAGGGGGCAGTCCAGATTAAGGAAATCTCTGCAAAGGAAAAGATTCCACAAAAATTCTTAGAAAACATCCTTCTTACCCTGAGAAAAGTGGGTATACTAAATAGCAAGATGGGTCTCAGGGGTGGTTATGAACTGGCCCGATCACCTGATTTAATTACCTTAGGACAGGTAATTCGGGCGCTGGATGGGGCAATTGCGCCTGTTGACTGCGTGAGTCAGATGTCATACAAGCCGTGTTCTGAAGAAGTTACCTGTGTAATACGGAGTGTCATGATGGAGATTCGGAACGCCATAGCAGATGTATTAGACAATATGACCTTTGCCGACATGTGTAAACGCGCCGCTGATTCATTGGAAAAAAGTGAACGAGAAGCACTAACGTATACAATATAACATTTTTTATTAAAAGTCTATCAACGTGGTAGAGTTTGTTATTTTTATTAATGGTTTACAATAGGGTGAAGATTTCACAATACAGAGTTGTTTTTTGTCTCCTGTTCTTTGCAATTGTAACTGGTAGTGCCTGTTCGCGGAAGGGTAGCAACGCTACTATTCGCGTGGGATATTTCCCGAATATTAGCCACGCACAGGCTGTTATTGGGCTGAACAGCGGTACCTTTGAGAAATACCTTGGACCTGAGGTCAAAATAAAGGCGACTCTCTTTAATGCAGGACCTTCTATTATTGAGGCGGTGTTTTCTGAGGATATAGATATTGCGTATATTGGTCCTAGCCCTGCCATAAATGGCTATGTACGCTCTGACGGCAAGGCGTTAAAGGTAATTTCAGGTGTATCGAGTGGAGGGTCGTTATTTATAGTAAGACCGGATTCCAACATAAAAAAGCCCATAGATCTTTCCGGGAAAAGAATCGCATCACCACAACTTGGGAACACACAGGATATTGCCCTTCGTGAGTATATTAAAAACTGTGGTTTAAAGCCAAAAGAAAGGGGTGGGACGGTTAATATTCTTCCCCTGCGGAATCCCGACATTTTAAATCTTTTTATGCAAAAACAGATCGATGGGGCATGGGTGCCAGAACCATGGGCTTCAAGACTCCTTAAGGAGGCAGGCGGTGAGATTTTTGTTGATGAAAGAACCTTATGGGATGGTGGTCGGTTTTGTTCAACGCTGATGATTGTAGGTACAAATTTTTTTAAAAAACATCCCGATTGGGTCAAAAAATGGCTGACGGCTCATGTTGAAATAACCCAGTGGATTAATCAATATCCTGAAGAAGCAAGGACTGTCATTGGTGACCAGATAAAGGCTATTTCTGGTATATCTCTTCCAAAGGATATTATTGACGAAGCCTTCTCTCGATTGGAGATTACCTACGATCCGATCGTCTCATCACTGTTTTCTTATGCAGAGATGGCGTATAACGCAGGCTTTTTGGGGGAACAGCAGCCCGATTTGTCGGGAATGATAGACTTAAGGCTGCTCAATAGGATACTCAAAGAGAGAGCATTGCCGAGAGTGAATAAAAGAGGAAAAATGAAACATCCATGACCTTCGGTCACAAAAGGGGATGAAATCTCCCCCCTTGGCTGTCATTCCGAGCGGAGCGAGGAATCTTCAAGATTTCTCCCTTCGGTCGAAATGACAATTACAGGTGAAAAATAAAATAAGGCTGATTGGAGGTAGTGAAGGTGTCGGAAAGCGCAGGAATTGAAAATCTCGTAGATATAGATCATGTTAAAGCCGATAATGAACAGCAGAAATCTCATAAAGTGAATGGGGTGTGGCCAAAACTGCGCGTTCAACACATATCTAAATCATTTCAATCAAAAAACGGAAGAGCTTATGTATTGGAAGATATAAACCTTGAGATACAACAAGGAGAATTTGTATGTATTGTTGGACCTTCAGGGTGTGGG
>Ga0082335_1004940_pt1 | contig 19212 bp, 21 predicted proteins | sample Subgrocontami58m_FD_72375 | JGI IMG/M metagenome (GOLD analysis project Ga0082335, IMG submission 72375) | Subsurface groundwater microbial communities from S. Glens Falls, New York, USA - GMW37 contaminated, 5.8 m (SPADES assembly) (version 2) ... | reverse complement strand
GGCTGGTAACGATGCATGACGGAATACACCCGTGAGGCGAAAGCAAGGAACAGATACCCAAGTCCCTGAAAATTGTCTTCTCGATCCCAGACACAATGACCGGATTCATCGGCAAACTTATCGCGCTTTCTGAAGTGAAAACAATCTATCGCACCGAAATGGCATTGCGCACGCTGCACAACAAACTCCACAGCGGTGGACATTCGTTGGCGACGGATTGCCGGAAACCAAGACATGGAGCAGCGCGCCAACCTGTCACTACACACGAGGCTTTCTTCACAGCGTTGTGTCCCGCATGCACAGCGATACCGAGCCTGACATTATGATAACAAGCGGGGACGCTTGTCCTACCAACGAGGGGAGGTTTGAAGTCCCCTCTAAAAAGAGGGGATTAAGGGGTGTGTACATTGTGTTTAAAAAAACTGTTACAAAATGTTTAATATTGTGAGTAACAATGTAATCACAATCACCTGCTACCGCCAATTCCAAAACCATATCATCTTTTTGGTCTTTTAACACTGGCCTCCATAAATAATAAATCTCTTGATGGATACAAATTTTACAAAATACCTTAAAAACTCCCGTATTTTTTGCTTTGAATATCTTTCTGATGCGTATTTTCTGTCAACCTATCCCGCATACTTCTGCAAAAGAAGCGCAAGGACAGAGTAATAGCTTTCCTCTCTTGCGTCTCCGCGATTGGCAATTTCGTATATGTCCTTTCAATACGATTTCGACATTATCAGAGAATAGCGAAAATTACATGAGTCTAAAATACCCTGCATCGCATTGTCGCACGACAAGCCATATTCACTGCGTATAAGTTTTCACATATTGGTGGAAATTGAAAGCGAAATTCGCCGTCATATTACGCCGCCATCAAGCCTATGCAGTAATTGTCACCCGGATGCATGGCATTTAGCAGCAGACGGCTTCGTAGCAATGCGTAAAACCTACCTTGCAGCAGCCAAACCGTACGATATCGGAAAATATTGCAATTTCCACAAGTGTCATTCCTGTTATTATTTATTATTGTTCGTATGTGAACGACTGGATACTAATGCTTGACATTTATGTATCCATGTGTATACTTGCCGTAAATTATTATCTCTGCCACAACACAGGGCGGCATCCTATGGCTTGTAATTATAAGCACGAAGTGGTCATTGTGGATTTTAATCAAAAGGGGGCTATATGCTAAGAGTATTTAAGGAACGAATTGTGATTGTAATTGTCGCATGTATATTATTTGGGTTGTTCCCCCTTGTTCTGTTCAGAATGCTTGCATTTCCAAGGGCAAGCGCCGAGTTGAAACAAGGAGTCCAAAGAAACCTGGAAGGTATTGTAAGCAAACAGAAAGATATCCTTGCCATGTTGTGGGATGACAGGAAATCTCATGCCCGGGCTATTTCCGACACAATACAAAGTGAATTAATTATTCACGGCGACGAGGATTTCGCAGGCATTATGAACGTGAAGAATGAGCATGAGTATCTCAGGTTAAAGACCCAGATGGAATGCACGAAGGCCGATTATGGGTACAAAGGAATATTTATTTGCGACGATACCGGCGTTGTCCGGGCTGTAACCGAAAACGAAAAGTATCTCCTGGACGTAAACGTTATGAAAGAGAAGCCATTCAGCAATGGTTTGGAAACATTAAACAACGGAAAAACATATATTTCCAACGTAGTCCACGTATCTTTAAATGGCGTGAATGTGGGGGAAGAAAACGATTTACCCTCAATGTTTATGTCTTATCCAATCAAGGGGAACAGCCGGAATGTGTTAGGATCTGTGGTGCTATGGATGGACACCTCCATCCTTACGAAAGCTATGAGGAGTATCGCGCTTGGAAAAACGGGCGAAGCCTACCTGGTAAATAAAGACGGGGTCATGATTACTGAATCAAGATTTGCAGGACATATTCAAAAGTCCGAGGATGCATGCAGGGCGTGCCACAAGGTAACCGATCCGGATACAAACCTTTTAACAAAAGGGGTGACACGGTGTATTGCCGAAAAAACCAGTGGTTGTGACCTGGATGGATACAGGGATTACAGCGGATTAAAAGTTGTTGGCGCATGGAGCTGGCTTAAAGACTCGAATATGGGGCTGATTGTGGAACTGGATGCGGACGAGGCGCTTGGCGCCGTGCTTAGTATCAATTCTATGGTAAAGTCGCTCATGATGGTGATAATCATTCCGGCATTTGTTATGGCTGTGTTGTTGTATCAAAAATTAAGCACAGGCTATATGCTCAAATACCTGTCATTGCCAAAGAAGGCTCTGCTTGGCGTCACTGCTGTTACGGTAGTTGGATTTGTCCTGGCCATTGTGGATGGATACGAATTAAGCAAGGAGCGCGGCTATCTTCGGGAACAGAAATATAAAGTCCACAATCCCTTGAACGTCTTTGCCTCTATTGTAACACGAAGAGACGAAAATTTTATAAAAAGCAACATCGCTAAATTTAAAGAGGAATTCCGCGCATTCAAATCCGAGAACGCTATTAACGGTGAGAATAGAGAAAAAGAGGTAGTTCGGGACGACGCAAAGCAGTCGGTGCAAAATACGGTAGTAATATGGGAATAAAAACCTTAACATAAAAGATTATCAAGGAGGTATTTTATGAACAAGACTATAACACCAACGAAGAATGAAGGGGGGACGCCCCTTGTTACTGTGCATGACGTAAAAGGCTGGTGTGAGTATGAACCTTCCTACGATGGGGTTGTAACTCATATCAATACGGTGGGCGCAAGGCTCTTCGGATTTAACTCGCCGGACGATGTGATTGGGAAGAAGATTAATGAGCTGTATGCGCACCCTTTTGACCACGAAAAGACATTGTCCATGCTATTCAGGGACGGACACGTACATGCTTTTTACACACTGATGAAATCGAGGAGTGGAAACCTGTTTTTCATCAGGCAAACAAGCACTCTTATCACAGAGGGAATAGATATAAGTCCCTTAAAGGTGAAAAACGACTTCGAACCTGTCCAGCCAACGTTTACTGCATAAGAGTATTTTGCTGTTTTAATTTTTTGTCGCTTACGAGAACATTTTAAACCCCCTGGAGGTCTTATGAAAGAAAATACAGAAACACAAAACGGAAACACGAGGGTGCTGATACTTGCGACCCTTGCATTTGCGCTGTGCTTTGCAAGCTGGTCGTTGTTTGCGCCCTTGGCAATATACCTGAAGGCGGAGTTCAACCTGTCTTCAACAACGGTGGGATTGCTGCTTGCAGCGCCAGTATTGCTTGGTTCTATCGCCAAAATACCTATGGGCATCGTGACGGATAAGTATGGCGGCAGATTGGTTTTTACCATCATGTTACTGTTTGGTTTTCTCTCCGTATTTATGACGACCTTTGCGCACAGTTACAAATTTTTACTGGTGTGCGGTTTACTTTTTGGTTTGATAGGTTCATCATTTGCCGTTGGCATACCGCATGTTTCTGAATGGTATCCCAAGAAGAAACAGGGCTTGGCGCTGGGTGTCTATGGCGTGGGAAACGCCGGCACCGCTCTTGCCGCTTTTGGAGTTCCTTTTATAGCGGAATCGTTAGGGTGGAATAAGGTATTTGTAATTTATTCAATTCCTTTGCTTATAATGGCCTTTGTCTACTGGTTTTTTACTTCCAATGCGCCGAGGTCTGCCAATGCAAAAGTTCCGACCCTGGGCGAGAAATTAAAGGTGTACAGGACATCAGGGCTAGCTTGGGTTTTTTGCTTAATTTACTTTATGTTTTTTGGGCTATTCGTTTGTTTTTCTATATGGCTGCCATCGTATCTGAACGATTTTTACCACATTAGCCCTGTAAAGGCGGGCAGTTTCACGTCAATATTCGTATTTCTCTCGGCTTTTACCCGTATTCTTGGAGGTTATCTGGGAGATAGATTTAACGGCCGGAAAATAATGATATTCCTTACGCTGATTGTGCTTTCTCTCACGGTGTACCTGAATTTAAATGTGTCGTTAGTAACCTCACTTGCTTTGTTCTATGTCATGGGTATTTGTTTGGGGACGGGCAATGGTGTAGTTTACAAACTCGTAGCAGAGTATTTTCCAAAGGATACAGGAACGGTTGGCGGTCTGGTGGGCGCGGCCGGAGGTCTTGGAGGTTTCTTTCTTCCAATAATCCTGGGTACCTTACGGGATTATACCAACAGTTATTATTTAGGATTTATTTTTGTATCCCTTGTGTGTCTCATGTGTCTCTCGTTTATGGAGGAAAAGACTTTGCCTAGCGTGAATAAAAGGGCTATGGGCACCACTTAAAACGAGTACCGTGAACAAAAGAAAGTATCATTGCGTGCAAATCAGCCTTTCCCTCTTAGTTTTTGAAGCAAAGGGGGATTTATGACCCCTGTATCCTCCTTTTATAAGGGCGGCTGATTCAGACAAAAGCATCGCAATGATACTTTCCTGTTAACCATAAGATAGTTCACTCCATAAAAAATTAAGCTTATTGTCTGTAAAACAGTAAGGGGTGCATCTTCTTACTAAATATAACCTTAATTATGAAGAAAGATGGCCACTATGACGAATAATTATATGCATGGATTGAGATTAGGTTTAGTTCTTTTTTCATGGTGTCTTTTATCGCCAGGAGTATCTTATAGCTTAGCAGATGAAAAAAAAACCGAGTACAAGGAAGCGCTCGGTGTAATGATTGTATCCCTGGATTTGCCTTTACGCGCCACAATTGGAAGCAAGGTAATTATTGAAATCGTTATTGGCAATGAGAGGACTAGCAAGGCAACTACTGTATTAACGGTAACCTGCACCACAACAAATCAAATTATAAATCGTGAAGCCGAGACGTTAGAAGGTTTATCTTCTCAAAAAATCGTGTATACGTGGAATACTGAGGGGTTAAAGGCAGATACTTATATAATACGGGCAGAATTGGAGGACATACCTCGTGAGGCCAATATCGCGGATAATGTGAAAGAAGTAAGTATTTTCCTCACACCATGAAACCATTCGTAAATATTTCGTGTTAAGGTGTTTTATTGATGAATTAAATAGCGCTTCCCGGTAAATATCTAATACTATCCAGTCACGTCAGCCTGATATACTTGAAGTTCCATCGTTAAGCCCTGGTTGCATCAAATTGTTTTATATTCGCTTTATTATAGAAAAAACCGACTAGAGATCACCAGATTTTAATACTTCCATGCGTACCTTCACTTTCAACCTGGCCTTCGTAATCGCCTTCATTTTCTTCTGTAGCCCTGTTGCGGTTGGATCGCCGCCATTAGAAGCAGAATATTTGGCATCTATCAGGGATTCCACATCAATTTGTAACAATATTAAACACGAAACCTGGTCTTTCTCTATCGAAGCAATACTTTCTCCAAAGAAATATTTGGCGAGACATTTGGAGTTTTCAAAGAAAGCAGATATCGAAGCGGTATTATCCGATAGTGTGCATCGGCCAGTTGCCGTGGAAAAAAAGATGCTATCAACTGCCGGAGAAAAAGATGCCCACCCGTCTGTCTCTTCGCTCGAACTTACTGCCACATCCCTTACAACGCAAGCACCCACTGAAGGTAGTGAGACTCTCTCAATTATACCGGAAAAAGAATCGTCTTCCGCTCCGATTATTGAAGAAAAAGAGAACCTCCATGAAAAATCCTCTATTGCTAACAGTAATCAACCTGTTGATAAGGTGCATCCCTTAGTTGTAGAAGAAAAGGGAACTCAAACACCGGCAGTGGTGGATAATATGCTTCTTCAGTTTCTTACTGGGAAAGAACCCCCAACTGTGACTGACGAAGGCCATCAGCCGATTGTCTCTTTTCCAGAGACCCTTCAAGAAACTAAAGAAGAAAGCACACCAATGACAATATTTACACCTGAACTTCAGAGTGGAACTATTGCTGGAGGAGAATCCCTGCCGGTAGAGGCAGAAGGAACCCAAACACTTGCTGTGGATGATAAATCCCATCTGCCTACGGATGAGAACGGATCGTCGTTCACTTCTGCAGAGGAATCTTCTTATACAGCAACGGTAGGGAGTACAGACGTATTGATTAAAGAGGCAGAAGAACCTGAAAAAGGAATATCCTCACCTGAACCGACCGAAGATACCGTAAAAGATGCAAAAGATTTGAAACCCGCCTGGGGCATATGGCATAAAGATCCAACTCATAATGTGCTCCTTGCCGTTGCTATTATTCTTATTGCTGCCAAGATAGCGGGATGGATGGCAAGGATGTTAAGGCTTCCTGAGGTAGTAGGAAAGCTGATAATTGGGATGATACTGGGCAACGTCTTCGCTTTTACCGGATGGGATTTTTTCGATTTTCTCAGAACTATGCCATTCGTAAAGATGATATCATACTTTGGAACGTTGATACTTCTTTTCACAGCCGGTCTCAATACAGACCTCAGGGCATTATTGCGGGTAGGGACTTCTTCTCTCTTGGTATGTTTGGGCGGTGTAATAGTCCCTGCCGGGCTGGGACTTATGGTTGGGCATTTTCTCCTTCCGGATACTGCAAGCGGCACTAAACTTCTTTTGGCAATCATTCTTTGTAATTCGAGCACCGGTTTATTACTTGCGGTTTTGAGCGAATTAAAGGCAATAAATACCCTTGAAGGCAGGGTAATAGCTGGCGCAACTATTCTTACCGATATTGTTGTAATTTTAACTTTCGGTGTAGTAAGTGAATTTGTCGCTAGAGGTGGGGTCTCTCTTATCGGTATGTCAGTCAGCTTTGGCATAGCAATCACTTCCCTGATAATCAGTTTAATAACTATATTAAGATATGGTGAAAAGTTTGGAAATTTTCTAACGAGAAGGATAACGGAAGGTTTGAATATACCCATTGTGGTAATTTTATCCCTTTTAACAGCCTTTATGTTCGGGTCAGTAGGACTCCACACAGTAATAGGGGCATTTATTGCAGGTTTATTCCTGCGTAATGTGAAGTTAAGGGACTCTGATGATGGGGAGCATCGTAATGTTGAATCATTTATAAGACCATTTTATATGCTCCTTGTGCCAATACTTTTTGTTCGGGTGGGGGCGCAGGTAGAGATAAAAAGCTTCTTGAACATGGAAGCAGTTTCCCTTGGCATTGCTATAACAGGCGCTGCCGTCATAGGGAAGATGTTTTGTAGTGTTTGCCCGATTGAGAAAGGTATAAATCGCCTGGCCATAGGCATAGGGATGGTGACGAAGATGGAAGGGACATTAATTCTGTCTGGAATTGCCAGGGATATGGGACTGTTGAATGATGCTGTATTTTCCTCTATTATCATGGTAATAGCGCTTACTTCCACAATATGTCCTTCTCTTTTAAGATTATCATTACGCAAGAAAGGTGTCCATCGCAAAGGTTTGCCTATTGCTACAGAAAAAAAGGAATTAGAAGAGGTAACTTTAAACTGAATACACAGAGGTAAAAATGATTAACTTTCAGAAAATCCTTTGTCCCATAGATTATTCAAATTGCTCAATGCGTGCGCTTACGTACGCGGCAGAATTGGCGATCAAGGATTCTGCCAGGCTTTATCTCATGTATGTAAAGGATGAACGTGTGTCTGATTATGGCGGGCTTAAATTTGATGCTGAGTTTAATAATAATGCGGAAACGGTTACAGGGATGAAACAAAAACTGAGAAGTAGTATTCCTGAAGAAATAAGGTGTTGCATAAATGTTGAAATATTGATTAGAGCGGGTATCCCTTTCGAAGAGATTTTAAAAGCAGCCCGCGATAAGGAAACAGATCTTATCGTTATGGGCACTCACGGTCGTACGGGTATCACCCATATGGTTATTGGCAGTGTGGCAGAGAAAGTGATAAGAAATGCCCCTTGTCCAGTCTTAAGTATAAAGAACCATCAATTGTTAAAGAAGATGTAGAATGAAAAAGTTATGGGAAAAAGGGGCATGAAGGGTTTATCCGTTAATACAATAGTTCTTATTATCATATTGATATTTGTGAACTTTGGTTTCGCAGTAAAAATGTTTAATAAGTACTACAAGACGAAAGACTCAGGGTACGTCAGGGAAAGACCGCTCTATGAACAACTTGAGCAAAGGATAATGAAGTCTTTTGGTAACAGAGAAGAATTGAACAAATTGATTAATGACTTTATACGATACAAAGAGGCTAAGAAATATTTACGCATTCTTTCAAAGAACAAGATGAACAATTAAAACTTGTGAGCAAAGAGCTTGAAGAATCAAAGACAAAATTTGAAGAGGAAAAGGCCAGATTGCAAATGGAGAGATGGGCATTAGAAGACTCTCTATCGCAGGCAAAATATACGCTCCGGGATAGGGAACTGGAAATTCAAGAACTTACCGATAGATTAATGATCGTGGAAGAAGCATTGCTTCAAAAACAGATTGAGGATCACTCAGAAATACCAGGGACGTGGTACCATCCTGTTCAATGATGGAGTTAGGGGCATTATGTGAGATACTTGGTTACGACTCTCTGTACATTGCAAATGAAGGAAAAGTAGTGATTGTTTTCTCTGCACATGATGCCGATAAGGTGTGTGAAATACTCAAGGACGATAGCTTAGGCAGAGATGCCGCAATCATTGGAGAAGTAATTCGTGAACCAAAAGGCAAGGTGTGTCTGAAAACCGTAATTGGCGGGACAAGGGTTATTGATATGCTTGTAGGTGATCAACTACCGAGAATCTGTTAACTTTATTCTAAGGGACGGAAGGATAATTTATGAAAGTAGCTGTATACGATACATACGTCGTAAAAAAAAACGGGGTGACAATGCATTTTGATATTATCGTTCCAAAGGATCTGCCCCACGAAAAGGCCATTCAATATGGCCTTGAATATCTAAAGAGCATCGGACAAGAGGGACAACCGCTCACAACCAAGGAATGTCGCTTCTGTCATACGGAAGAAGCAACTGAGGATGTTGAGAGTACCATCAAAGAGTGCTGTTATTACATTTACGAAATTGAAGGATGTAATTGAGAAACACCCATCTGATTTTAATGAGAGGCCAACATGGAATTCAAAAAGTTGACAGATAGTATTACAATACCTGTTATAGGTCTTGGAACATGGACTATTGGCGGAGGAGATGTGGCAGACACTACGTATGATAGTGAAGATATTTCTGCAATGAAAACTGCGATCAAACTTGGAATAACACATATTGATATTGCCGAAGCGTATGCCGGAGGCCATACAGAAGAACTGGTTGGAAGGGCAATCGGTGGTTTTGATAGAAAAAGTCTATTTGTCACTTCGAAAGTTTCGCCGGAGCATTTAAGCTACGACGATCTCCTTGCTTCTGCAAAAGGAAGTCTGAGAAGATTAAATACGGATTATCTTGATTTATATCTGATTCATGCGCCAAACCCGGACATCCCCATACAGGAAACCATGAAGGCAATGGATTCTTTAGTTGAACAGAAACTGATTAGGTATATGGGGGTAAGCAATTTTTCGGTTGAACAAATAAAAGAGGCTCAGAAATATACCAAAAATAAAATTGTTGTTAATCAAATTGAATACAACCTGCTGGTGAGAGACAAAGGCAGAGTTACAGAAAACATGGAATCTAAAATAATTCCCTACTGCCAGGAAAATAATATTCTCATTATCGCATGGAGACCCCTTGCAAAGGGTGCGCTTGCAAAACCCGGTTTAAGAATTTTAGATGAATTGGTTAAAAAATATAACAGACGCAGTCTCAAATTGCGATAAACTGGCTCATTTCCAAGAAAGGAATTGTTACCGTAACGAAATCAACAAAACTTGAACACCTTAAGGAAAACATGGGTGCAATTGGTTGGAAATTAAGACAAGAAGATATTGATAGATTGAATAACGAATTTATTGATTCAGGGATGTAAACGATTTTACCAATTAATAGATTTAGGAAAAAATGAAAAAGTCGCTTTATTATATATCGCCAAAGATGAAGAGAGAAATAATGCGCAAGCGCTGTTGGAGGTATTGAAAAACAAATGAGTTGGGTCTGTCCGTATCAGATAAATAATGAATGTGTTAGGTTGAGAAAACCATGTCAACCTTTGCAGAAAGGTTGTGCGAAGGTTGTGCGCTGGAAGGGAAAGTTATATTTATAGACAACCAATTGGATAGTGAATATACAATGAATTCAAAAAAGGAAACTAACGGAAGCAAAGTTTTATGACTGTACAAAATCAGTTATGTTGAAATATCTATGCAAAAAAAAGAATGTCTTTAAAACTATTTTCGCTTAATAAGATCGTACTCTGGCTCAATCGTCAGCAATTCTCCGAATCAGTTGCTCTTGCTGTAATAGCGATACTCGTTGGCCTCACGAGCGGCATAGGAGTATGGCTCTTCAAACAACTGTTTAACGTGATATATCGGTATGCATTCGAAGGGATAGATACACCCTTGGGCCTTTTGCACCGCAAAGAAATCGCCCTTCGATTTTTCCAAGATTTGGCAAATTGGGCAGGATTTGACAGCATAGGAACAATGTTGGGTTCCATAGGGAATTGGATGATCTTCTTTGTACCTGTCATCGGTGGTCTCGCTGTCGGACTGATTTCCCATTTTTTTATTGGTAAGGAACGATATGTGGGCATAGCAGGTATTATGGAATCCGTAGCATTAGGGGGTGGGCGGCTGCCATATCGAAAAATACCGACCAAAACAGTTGCTGCTGCATTATCTATCGGTTCCGGCGCTTCAGTTGGTCCTGCAGACCCTTCAGTGCAAATTGGCGCATACTTAGGATCGATGTTTGGGCAGCTCTTGCGCCTTTCTGATGAACGAATTCGTGCACTCGTTGCATCGGGTGTTGCGGGTGGAATTGCCGCTGCCTTCAACGCACCTATTACCGGTATATTTTTCGCTTTAGAGATTATTATAGGCGAACTGAGCGTAAACGCCTTTGGCATCGTTGCATTAGCATCTGTGATCTCGTCTGTGTTTACTCAGGCAGTATCAGGACCTCACCCTGCGTTTCACATCCCTGCATATACATTTAACTCAGTATGGGAACTGCCGCTCTATTTTGGGTTAGGTGTGCTGTCCGGGCTTAGTGCTGCATTCTATATTCGCCTGCATCATTTCACGCGGGGTATCTTTGATAAATGGAATGCCCCGCGCTGGTTCAAACCAGTAGTTGCGGGTCTCGCCGTCAGCCTCGTTGGAATTTATCTGCCGCAGGTGTTTGGCACAGGCTATGCCACAATTGAAAACATTTTAAACGGCAAACCGCTGACGGTGACCCTCCTGCTTTCACTGGCGTTAGCCAGACTGGTGCTAACACCAGTTTGCATCAGCAGCGGTTTCCACGGAGGTGTATTCGCACCTGCCCTTTTTTCCGGTGCGACACTTGGGGGCGCTTATGGACTCGTGGCCAAACAGGTTTTTCCTTCTCTCAACATCTCACCACCTGCCTTTGCGATGGTCGGGATGGCAGCCGTCCTTGCAGGCACAATACATGCACCGATCACCTCGTTCATGTTATTATTTGAAATGACTCATGACTATCGGATTATTCTGCCGCTGATAGCTGCGGTAAACGTCAGCCTGTTCCTCTCATGGCATTTACAACACGATTCAGTATATACCTTGGGACTAGCGCGCAAGGGCATACGTCTAAAGCGGGGACGCGACGTTGACGTGCTAGAAACAATTACAGTAAATGAGGTCATGAAGACTGAAATTGTTACTTTGCGTGAGTCTGACTCGTTGTCTCTAGCGACCGATTTACTTACGCGAAAACGATACCACGGCCTACCGGTACTCAATGATGCCGGTGAATTGACCGGTATTATTACGGTGCAAGACATTGATCGCGCAGAGAGTGACAATAATAGTATGGTGCGTACTGTTGGTGAAGTCTGCACACGAGAGTTGCTCCTGGCATATCCCGACGAGACAATTGGTGCCGCGTTGAGGCGTATCGGAGTGCGCAATGTTGGGCAATTGCCAGTTGTGGCCCGCAATAATTTACGTCGTTTAGTGGGTTTGCTGCGCACTACCGATATTGCACGCGCTTACGACCTGGCATTGACCCACCGTGCGGCGATTCGGCATCGTGTTCTTTAAGTGTGCCTTAGGACGTTTGATGTTGTAAAAATTCTTTAGCACGAATCAATGATATACAAACGTCATATTGATCACTCTACGCCGGGAATATAAGGAGAAGTTAAGAAAATGGAAAGATATAAATGCATGATTTGTGGGCATTCGCTATAAATCTTTTTGGATAGCCCATGTAACAATTATCCACTAACTGCTCTACCTCTTCCGTATCTCTTTCCTATTGACTCTACTAAAAATCCTGTTCAATAAGTAATTGGGCAGTAAAAAGTGATATCATCAGGAAATGAAAACAAAACATGCATTGGCAAGGTGCGCTTTGCCCATCATTGCTAAAAGTCACTGAATCCCCAATTAAAAATGTCAAGCCCCCTCCAAATAACACCTTTGTGCTGATCCTCGTCAATTTCGTTGATTATCTCCTCCAATATTTATCCCTGCGCCAACCCTCTCCCTCCAGAAGCCCTTCTCGTATATCTCTAAGATATGTCCATATAGTTTACATAATTATATTTGCAAACGAAGTCTGATGCATGATATTGGCATAGCACAAAGGATGTCCTGCTTTATTTGATATTCTCAATCGTTATATTATTCAGTAACCATATGATTACTTATACGCATAATATATATAAACACATGTTTACATAATATTTAATATTGCAAATGGAATTTAACACATGAAACCACCATTGCACAATGAAAAGCCTGCTTGATTAGATATTGCCTCGGTGTTTATATTGGTAAGTAAAATATTGTTTACATAGACTGTCAAATTAATACCTCTTACATAAAAATATGAGCGACATTATGTTTTAAAGGCATACTTGGCATGTTTATTGTTAAAGTACTGTTAGTGATAAGTAAACGTATGGTTACCAGATGATGTTTATACAACCAAAGGATCTTGTGGATGTTTAAAAAGAAGCAAACAAGAGAAGTTAAGAAAGTCTTAGACGCTAAATTTGAAGTAAAAGAGGATATTGAAGAAGATAAAAAAGGTTTTTCAGCGTATGTAACAGAGTATTTCGGGCAATCTTCAAATAAGGAGAAGACAAAAATGCCATTCGCGGAAGGGGTTAACAAGGTTAGTGCAGTTATAAAAAAGTTGCCCAAGACTCCACATTCTGCAATTCCTTCAAGAGAAGTATGGCTTTCCTTATGGGGTGCATTTTTAGGTATAGGGTTTACCGCATTACTTGCCTATCTCTGGAAGTTTCCTATGCTATTAGGGCCATTTGGTGCCAGCTCAGTGCTGATTTATGGCGCCTATAAGTCTCCGCTGGCACAACCGAGAAATGTTCTATTAGGACATTTTCTTTCTGCGTGCATTGGGGTAGTAATAAATGATTTTTTTGGCGCTACGTTTTGGTCTATTGCACTTGGTGTCGCCCTTGCCCTTGTACTTATGACAGTAACCTATTCAATCCATCCGCCAGCCGGTGCAACAGCATATATAGCCGTTCAAACCGGTGGGTTGGGTGCTGCATATATGTATATCTTTAATCCGGTTATCGTAGGTGCCTTTGTTTTGGTAGTCATTGGCGTGGTTTTTAATAAACTGGGGAAAAGGGAATATCCCACTCACTGGTGGTAATATCTCTCCAGAAGTGATGAAGTGTAAATTTAGATGTACCATTGGTTAAATTTGCGGAGAAAACAATGTATATCTCGATTAAAAATAGACTTATTCTTTTACTGATACTATTTACCCTGTTACCGTTTATTTTGCTAAGGGTTATAGCTTATCCACGGGTACAATCTGATCTTCAAGATGTGCTCATTCGAAATCTTGATGGTATTGGCCAAAAACAAGCACAATTAGTAACAAATTGGATCCACGAAAGGATGAAGAATACACGGGTAATTGCAAACAATCCTTTGATGATCAAGTGTGTAAAAATTACAAAACAGGACGAGAATTACCCGGATGTTGTCCAGTACTTAGAAACTGTAAGGAACGAATATGGTTATAAGGGTGTATTTATCAGCAATGACAAAGGATTGGTAACTATTGCTACAATAGAAGAAGGTGTGGGAAATGATATTTCACAAACAGATTATTTTAATGAAGCAATACAAGGAAAGACCTTTGTGTCGGGTATTATGCCGTCTGAGATTCCGTTGGTAAATGAATTTGGAGAGAAAGAATTTGGCATGCCAACCATGTTTGTTTCGACACCATTGAAAGATAAGGACGGAGTTAAAATCGGTGTTGTTTCTGTTAGAGTAGATGTGGATAGATTGAATGATCTGATGCTCAGTCTGAATTTAGGCAAGACTGGAGAGACCTATCTGGTAAATAAAGATGGATATATGGTCACGGAATCGCGGTTTGCTGCTCATCTCAAAGAAATGGGGCTAGTGAAAAAAAGATGTACCTTAGAATTGAAACTCATTGAACGAGAACATGGTGAGTTAACGAAAGGTGTTCGAGCGTGTATTTCTGGCAGCAATGGTTTTGATGCGAAGGGCTATAAGGATTACAGCGGCATAACGGTGTTAGGCGCATGGTGCTGGCTGCCTGAGTTTTATTTAGGAGTAATATCAGAAATCGATAGAGATGAAGGTTATGGAGCTGCCTATAATCTGAATTATATTGTAAGCTCTGTGTTGTTAATCCTTGCACTCCCATTTATATTGGCAGCATATTTTATCGGGAGAAAGACTTCGATGCCGATTATCAAACTTACGGAAGCAACTGAGAAAATGGCTTCAGGAGATTTAACCCAAAGGGTAGATATCAAGAGAGAAGATGAAATCGGAATATTAGCTAATTCCTTTAATACTATGGCAAAGTCTTTGGACGAGAAGACGAAAGAAATAGCAGCATCCGAAAAACGGTACAGTGAATTGTTTAACTCTCTCAAGGAAGGGGTGTATCAGTCTGAGCCAGGTGTAGAGGGTGTGTTTACCTTTATTAACAAGGCAGGTGCAGAAATTTTAGGATATAGTTCTCCGGAAGCGGTAATTGGAACGAAGGTGAAAAACATCTATGGAGACCCGGAGGATAGAAGACGGCTTTGCGAGAAGCTTGAGAAGGATGGAGTATGGAGGGAATTTGTATCCCTTTGTAAGAGGAAGAACGGTGAGGGCTTTTATGCAGAACGTACCAGTAATTTGCTCAGGGATGAAAAAGGAAATCCAGTTGCTATCCATGGGGTATTCAGGGATATCGCAGAGAGGAAGAAAGCGGAGATGGAGATTGTTGAGTCTGAGAAGAGATATCGTGTGTTGTTTGATTCACTCAAAGAAGGGGTATATCAATCTGGGCCAACAGAGGATGGAATATTTACCTGGATCAACCAGGCTGGGGTAGAGATACTTGGTTATAAATTTCCAGAGGAAGTGATTGGAATGAGGGTAAAGGATATTTATGTAAATCCAGATGACCGGAAAAAAATAGTTGAGAAGTTAACGAAAGAAGGTGTTTGGAGGAATTTTACCTCCTTATGCAAGAGGAAAAATGGTGAACGTTTTTATATGGAACGCACATCAAATCTGGTTGTTGATGATAAGGGGAAACCCGCGCGCATAGATGGGATATTCAGGGATGTTACGGAGCGGAAGAAGTTAGAAGTGGAGTTACAGGAATCTGAGAGATATTACAGGGAATTGCTGAATTCATTAAAAGAGGGGATATATCAGTGTGAGCCAACAGTAGATGGGGTGTTTACCTGGATCAATCAGGCAGGGGCAGAGATCCTTGGCTACAATTCACCGAAAGAAGTGATTGGGACACGGGTAAAGGATGTGTATGCGAATCCCGATGATCGAAAAGAATTAATTGTGAAGCTGGAAAAGGAAGGGGTATGGAGGGATTTTACTTCATACTGTAAGAGGAAAAATGGAGAGCGATTTATTTCCGAGAGGACATCCAATCTTGAGCGAGATGAAAGCGGTAAGCCAATCAGGATCACAGGTGTATTTAGAGATATAACAGAAAGATAAAAACAATTAATGCATTAAAATACACTGAACGAGGAGTGTCATATTATGGGAAATCAGGCGGCAAAGGGTATATCTGTTAATGCGAGGACTCTTATTTTAATATTGATATTTGTGAATGTTGGCTTTGCGGTAAAAATGCTCAATAAGTATTACACGATGAAAGAAGCAGGGTACGTTAGGGAAAAGACATTCCAGGAACAGCTCGAGCAAAGAGTGATGAAGGCCTTTGGTTCTATGGAAGAGCTAAACAGGATGATTAATGATATTACACGACAAAAAGAGGAGGCTGAAAAGATTGCAGCTTCTCTTGAGGAACAGGATGAACAATTGAGACTTGTGAATAAAAAACTTGAAGACGCAAAGGCAAAACTAGAGGAAGAAAAGTCTCGATTACAGAAAGAGATATGGGAAGCAGAAGACTCTCTGTCTCTTGCAAAAAAGACTTTGAGTACAAAGGATGCAATAATCCAGGAGCTTACGAGTAAGCTGGAGATGGTTGAAAAGGAAAACGTTACATTGAAAAAGCAGATTGAAGAACAATCGAAAACACCCGGAGCGTGGATTATTCCTCATCAATAAACATGATAATAACTCTGTTATTCTATCTATAAGGAATAATGAATAAAGAAAGGAGGTACGCTAAATAAATTATTAAATTGAAATGAGTAGTTGTATTGTATAGAGATTTAGAAAAGGGAGTAAATAATTCGTGTTGTTTTAAAATATCGTCTACAACATTTTGGAGGAGAACAATTAATGTTATATACAGGAGCTGTAGATACCATTGCGGCAGTGTCTCTTAAAAAAGCCACTGCAATGAAGCATAGTCTGACAGGATTTTTAACGCTTTCTGTGATGGCCGGATTTTACATTGGGTTTGCTGTTATCCTGGCATTTACTTGCGCTGCACCTGTTGCAGCGATAAATCCAGGAATAGGTAAAATAGTTGCAGGCGCAACGTTTGGTATTGCGTTGGCCTTAATCATTGTTACCGGAGCCGAGTTGTTTACCGGCTATAATCTCTTGATATTTAAAGGAACGCTGAGGGGAACCGTAACTCTTTCGGATTCTATGCTGGGTTGGTTTTGGACATACGTGGGGAACTTGGGCGGATCCATGCTCTTTGCACTTATGATTATTGCTTCTGGTATCTTTGCTCCTGATCCTTGGAAATCATTCATGCTAAAGGCGGCTACCTATAAATGCAATGCGCCATGGTGGGAATTATTCTTCAGGGGTATCTTCTGTAACTGGCTCGTCTGCCTTGGAATATGGTCAGCGGTAGGTAGATGTACCAGCGATTCTGGCAAACTGATTATGACCTGGTGGGTTTTATTTTGCTTCGTCACAACAGGTATGGAGCACTGTGTGGCAAATATGACCATATTAACAATTGCAAATCTGTTGCCCCACGACCCATCTGCAATTTCATGGGGTAAGATGTTTGGCTGGAATCTTGTTCCAGTGACCCTCGGTAATATCGTCGGTGGCACCTTCTTCGTCACCTTCCTCTATTGGTTTGCCACTGTTATGGATGAAAGAGGCGCCAGGAAGACGGAGGCTGTAATTGGCGGTTGCGGAAGCGCCGGGTTGCCACGAGCGGGTGGGGCTCCTGAGGAGATTAAAGATGTTAAGGTAAAGGTGAAGTAATAAGTCAGGAGTGAATTTCAATGTAAGTCAACAACAGGAAATTTTTAGTAAATATGTAGTGCACAAAAGACTTCCTGTCTCCTCTTTCAGCCGTGGCGACAGCTCCAGTATAAGTCTCAGTGCACAAAAGGCCAGCGTTACAACGCTGGCCTTTTATTTTTGAACCAGAATTATTTAAATAAAAATATCAACCACCTGAAATGCCGATATAAGAATCAATCTTCCAAAGTTCTCAAATATTCTCCAACCGTCAACTTCGTTCATTTTCCTTTCCCTTGGTATTTAACAACGTAAAGTTTTGTCTTTAATCCGACGTGTATTTAATTATAATATTTCGAAATATTGTATACAGCCGTATACAAACAATGATAGCCTATGAACTGTGTAGCATCGTTACAATTCATATACAAGGGGGTACTGTGCAGATTAGAAAATCTACCGATATCAGAAGACAGCAGATTGTAGACATTATACGAAGGATTATTTCCACGAAAGGCATTGAATACGTCACCTTAAGCGAAATAGCAAAGCGTACCGGCACTACCAGAGGGGCTATTTACCGGCATTTCAAGAGCAAAAGAGACATATTGAGCTTGTTGATCAGCAATGTTGAAGAGACGTTAATGGAAGCCGTAGATAATGCAATAAATGACGCGGATCCGGTTCAAAGTCTAAAAAACATCTTGCTTGCACAGCTTGTTTTGGCAAAAAATCGCCGCAAAACATCTTTTGCCGTAATGATGGGGGCCATGCAGTTTAGCGACATGGTGATAAGGCGAAAGATACTGCGGCTTATTCAGAAATATTTAACAAAGATAGAAAATTTGCTTGTTAGCGCGGGAAAGTTAGGACTTATTAAAAAAAATATTAATTACAATCTGGCCGCTGTATCCTTTATGGGACTTATCCAGTCTACCGTCACCGTGTGGTCTTATAAAAATTTTAATTATGTGCCGCAGAAAATACATGCGGAACTGTGGAGTATCTATAAACAGGGAATATGCGTATAACTTGTAAGGTTTTGTAAGGGTTAAAAATCTTAATTTTTTAGACTTAAATAAAAATATTGATATAATCGGTATGGGTTCTATGGCAAAAGATAAGGAGTCGGAGATATTAAAGTGTTTTCATTGCGGCAAGCCATATCATCTTGATGAATACAATCAGCAAAAGAAGATGACGTGTTCCGGCTGCGGCATGGAGATGATTCCGCTCATCGCGGGGAAAAAGGGCGAAAGGGACGCGAAAGGGTTTTATGTCCTGCTGGGATTTTTTGCGATTGTTGCGCTTCTGGGGGCGCTGGGCGGCGCCATGATGGCGCATGGCTGGAGCTTCTGGGTTACGTTTGCGATGGTAGGCGGCATCGTCTATTTCGTGGGCAAAATATTTACCGGTAAATACAAAATCAGTGAACATGGGGAATCCTTATCAAATGAAAGATTGCCGGATCATCCGGGCGCAGACTGCGTAACAAATTTTGATCGTCTGGTTGTTGATGCCATCCGCGAGTTGCCCCAGGATTTGAAGAACCGCTTGTCAAACGTGGCGGTTG
>Ga0082335_1004939_pt1 | contig 19212 bp, 17 predicted proteins | sample Subgrocontami58m_FD_72375 | JGI IMG/M metagenome (GOLD analysis project Ga0082335, IMG submission 72375) | Subsurface groundwater microbial communities from S. Glens Falls, New York, USA - GMW37 contaminated, 5.8 m (SPADES assembly) (version 2) ... | reverse complement strand
GAAGGACCGTGAACGGAGGCTGAGTCCTCGTCCGACCGTCAAAAACCCCGTCCGGACGGCCCAGGGCCAAGCCCGACCACCCCACTCACGGATTCGGGACCTTTCATTTCATTGCGCCTGCGTCAGGCGCTGTGCTATATTGGTTTGTGCTTTTTTGAACGAAGTAGGAGCCGCCCTTGTTCACTGACTACGGCCCGTTACTCCTCATGTTGCTTGCAGCCGTGATCTTCCCGGTGGGCGGTATCCTCACATCCAGGCTCTTCACCCTCATCCGCCTGCGGCCGAGCAACCCAACTCCTGTCAAGAACGACACCTACGAGTGCGGCGTCGAGACCATTGGAAGCTCGTGGATACAGTTCAATTTTCGGTATTACACCTTTGCGTTGCTCTTCGTCGTCTTTGACATTGAAACGATTTTCCTCATTCCCTGGGCGATCCACTTCAGGCAGTTGCAGCTTTTTGGTCTCATTGAGATGGCGGTCTTCATGCTTATTCTTGTGGTTGGTTTTGTCTATGCGTGGCGAAAGCACGCGCTCGAATGGGTCTAGGACATGGCTGACGCTGCGGATATGGAACGGCGTGACGTAGAGCTTTCCATGCCGCCCCTCTTTCAATATTACGACCCCCGGGAGGACGAGGCCCTGGAGGGACGCAATATCATGGACCTCATGCGGCGCTCTGAGGAGCCGTATCCGGACATGGGCACGGGCATCTATATGGAGGATGGCGTGCCGCAGAATGTCGCAGTGGCTGCGCTTGACGACGTGCTCACGTGGGCGCGTAAGTCCTCTATGTGGCCCGCGATGTTCGGTCTTGCGTGCTGCGCCATCGAGATGATCACCACGGGCGCCTCTCGGTTCGATATCTCTCGCTTCGGCATGGAGATTTTTCGCGCGTCGCCACGGCAGGCCGACCTCATGATCGTTGCCGGGTGGGTGACCTGGAAGATGGCCCCCGTGGTCCGCCGCATCTACGACCAGATGGCAGAACCCAAGTGGGTGGTGGCAATGGGCGTCTCCGCAATGAGTGGCGGGCCGTTTGTCGATACCTATAGTGTGGTGCCTGGCGTTAATCTAATCGTGCCCGTTGACGTCTACATCCCAGGGTGCCCGCCGCGTCCGGAAGCTCTTTTGGCGGGGCTTATGCGCTTGCAGGACAGGGTGGAACGGCAGCAGCGCGCGGGCCTCAGCAACCAAACACGGTAATGAGGTTGCCATGACCAGATCCTTTACGGGTGACGAGTTTGCTGCCGCGATACGGCGCAGCTTTCCAGGGGCCGTCATCCAGTCGGAACGCGATGCCGTGGTTGTCCAGCGAGAAGCAGTCCGCGACATCTGCTTCTACCTGCGGGATAACCCTGAGCTTCAGTTCGATTTCCTGTCCAGCGTCACCGCAACGGACTATGTCGACTATTTTGAGGTGGTGTACCACCTGTTCTCCATCGCCCACAACCACAGCGCGGTGTTGAAAGCGTGGGCAGAGGGCCGCACAAATCCCTGGGTGCCCTCGGTAGTGGCTGTCTGGAAGGGCGCCGACCTGCAGGAGCGGGAGATGTGGGACCTCCTGGGCGTCCGTTGTGAAGGTCACCCTAACCTGAAGCGCATCATGATGTGGGAGGGGTATCCAGGCCATCCACTGCGCAAGGATTTCCTTGAGTTTGATCACCGGACTTTCCAGGCTGCATTGCAGCCCACGGAAAGCTAGCCAGACAAAGAGCGCGCAAGAGGCCAATGGTTCAGCCGTCACCCTTTGTTGTAAATATGGGGCCGCAGCATCCCAGCACTCACGGCGTGTTGCGGCTGCGCCTGGTGCTGGATGGCGAGAGCGTCCTGGATATTGAAGCAGTGCTGGGTTACCTCCACAGCAGTAAAGAGAAGCTGCAGGAGACCCACACCTATCTCCAGACCATCCCCGTGACTGACAGGATGGACTATCTCTCTTCCATGACCAACAACCTCGGCTGCGCCCTGGCCATCGAGAAGCTGGCGGGAATTCCTGTGCCTGACCGGGCTACGTACATCAGGGTCATCATGTCCGAGCTGCAGCGTATAGCCAGCCACTGCGCAGCCCTGGGGTTCTTCTTCAACGACATGGGCGCCTGGCATTCACCCCTCATGTATTTCCTGCAGCAGCGGGAGAAGGTGCTGGACATCTTTGAGATGGTGTGCGGCGCGCGATTGACCTACAACTACATCAGGCCCGGCGGCGTATCACAGGACCTGCCTCCCGAGTTTTACCCCGTGGTCACCAAGTTCCTCGATGAGCTGCCCCGCACGCTGGACGAGATGGAGCAATACCTCTGGGACAATGAGATTGTCCGTTCGCGGACGGTGAATATCGGGGTGCTGCCCCGAGAGCTTGCCATCAACTCCTCGGTGACAGGTCCGGTCCTGCGCGGGAGCGGCGTCAAGTGGGACATACGTAAAGCGGACCCGTATTGCTTCTTCGACAGGTTCGATTTCAATGTGCCGGTTGGCGAGAAGGGCGACTGTTTTGACCGCTTTATGGTGCGTCTTTACGAACTGCGCGAGAGCATCAAGATACTGCGCCAGGCCATGGAGCAATTGCCTCCCGGCCCCTGGAGGTCCGAGGTGCCCGTCATCTTCCGCCCCCAAGCCGGCGATGCCTACGGACATATCGAGTCGCCGCGCGGGGAGCTGGGTTACTACCTTGTGAGCGACGGCAGCGTCAGCCCGTGGCGCTTCCACGTGCGCGCGCCCTCGTTCATCAATCTGACGGCGCTGAGGGAGATGGTCATCGGCCATAAGCTGGCTGATGTGGCGGTCATCGTCGGCAGCCTGGATGTGGTGATGGGTGAGGTGGACCGGTAGCGATGCAAGAACTCATTCTCTCCATGCTGGTGGGACGGGCGCCGGACTGGGTGGTGGTGTTTGTCACCAGCCTCCTGGGCGTTGTGGCTATCTTCACCTTTGTCATTTTCAGCAATCTGGCGGCGGTCTGGATCGAACGGCGGCTCCTGGGACGCTTTCAAATACGCTCGGGTCCCAACCGAACCGGGCCTGAAGGGCTGCTGCAGCCCCTGGCGGATGCGCTCAAGGTTGTGGGGAAAGAGGCGATCATGCCCTTTGCGGTGGACAAGTGGGTCTACCTGGCTGCGCCGGCGGCCGTGTTTGCGCCCGCTATCTTGAGCTTTGCCGTCATTCCATACGCGCCGGGCCTCACGCTTCTGAATATCGATGTGGGGATCCTGTTCCTGGGCGCAGTTGGGTCGGTGGGTGTCGTTCCCATCTTCATGGCGGGCTGGTCATCCAACAATAAGTACTCGCTGCTGGGCGCGATGCGCGCCATAGCGGTCACGGTCAGCTACGAGATTCCTCTCATTCTTTCGCTGATCGGCATCCTGGTTCTGGGCGCAACGCTGCATCTGGAGACGCTGGTGGAGTACCAGATTGAACATGGCTGGTTCCTCTTCTTGCAGCCGCTGGCTTTCATCATCTTCTTCATCGCCGGTTCAGCCGAGCTGAACCGCACTCCCACGGACATTATGGAGGGAGAGTCCGAGCTTACAGCCGGTTTCCACACCGAGTACAGCGGCTTCAAATTCACGCTGTTCTATCTGGCCGAATATACGCATGTCCTCGCGTTTTCAGCGGTGATTGTTACGCTGTTCATGGGAGGATGGGGTTCCGGACCGGGGCTTGACCTCATACCGCCAGCACTGTGGTTTGCCGCCAAGATGTACCTGATCTTCTGCGTCTTCGTCTGGACGCGGGCGACGTTGCCCCGCATGCGCATTGACCAGCTCATGGGGTTTGCCTGGAAGTTCTTGATTCCCCTTACCCTGATGAACATTTTAATCACAGCAATCGAGGTTTATGTAGGCTTGGCCTCCATTCCAATCTTTCTGATCAACACAGTGCTGGCGGCGGTGTTGGTGGTGCTGTGGACGCGAGTGGTGAGCGTCCGGGGGGTTGCGGTGAACCGCTCCGAGTATGTGGCGCGTATGATGTCCCAGCCTACCGGGCAGGCAGGTAGGTAGGCTCTCGTTAGGAGTTAACGGCCTATGTACGGTCTTGGTATAGCAAAAGGGATGCTGGTGGTGCTCAAGCATATCTTCCGCAAACCCATCACGCAGCAGTATCCGGAGGAGCATGTCGTGCTCGCACCGCGATTCCGCGGTTACGACTTTGCCTGGGTGGAGTCTCGCTGCACCGGCTGCGCAACCTGCGCGAAGGCATGTCCCCAGGGCTGCATTGATATTGTGACGCACCCCAAGGAGGATGGCCGTTATGCCATTGACAAATTCGACATTGATACGGGATTGTGCATGATCTGCGGGCTGTGTGTGGAGGTCTGCCCTTACGATGCGCTGTTCATGGGCCGCGGCTTTGATCTTTCCAGCTACAACCGCTGGGACCTGGTGGTCCACAAAGATGACATTGGCAACCGCCCGCAGCTCAGCGCCTATTTTCGGCCTCCGTTCGGAGGGCAGTCGGCAAACCGCGAGGATGTTGATGGTCTGTATCAGGCAAGCACGGGCCAACCGAAGCCGGAAGAGGCGAAACCATAATGCCGGCAGGCGCTGAAGCGACCGTGGACATTGCACAGGGACTTGGCTTCTACGTCTTTGCGGGAGCCGTGGCGATTGCGTCGCTCATGGCGGTGACGCTGCGGAACATTTTTCACGCCGTGCTTCTCTTGATCGTCTCCTTCGTCGCGGTTGCCGGCCTCTATCTGACTCTCGACGCAGCATTTCTTGCCATGGTGCAGGTCATCATCTATGCGGGCGCTATTGCCGTGTTGATGCTGTTCGCCCTCTTTCTGACACGAAACGCCATGACCACAGGTAATGCCGGCGGGCGGCTGCAACTGTCCGCCGCGATAACCGGACTGATGATGCTGTGTCTCTTCCTCTATACCTTTGTGAACACTCGCTGGGCATCCGGCCCCGCTACGCCCCCTGCCTTCAGCCCTGATACCCTCGCCGATGCGCTCTTCACCACGTACCTGCTTCCCTTCGAGCTGGCTTCCGTGGTGCTGCTGGTCGCCATGATCGGCGCAATCGTCTTGGTGAAGGACTGAGTCGATGGGCGTCACCCTGGATCACTACATGGCGCTGTCGGCGCTGCTGTTTTGCATCGGGCTGTACGGCGCGTTGTCGCGCCGCAACGCCGTCGCGATCCTGGTAGCCATCGAGATCATGCTGAATTCGGTGAACATTGCGCTGGTGGCCATGTCAAGATACATCGGTGGGCAGGGGATGATATCCGGGCAGATGTTTGCAGTCTTCATCATCACCGTTGCGGCGGCGGAGGCCTCGGTTGCTCTGGCGCTGCTCATCGCCGTCTACCGAACCCGCGGCACGGTGAACGCCGACGAGATTAACCTGATGAAGTGGTAGTTTTTGTGCTTTACGTAGGCAGCTTCCTGTGGCCTTGTTCGCTCATCCTGATCCCTTCGGCTTCGCTCAGGGCAGGCCTGTCGAAGGACGAGCGGGCCCGAGATATCGATGTACTGGCATAGGTCGCGAGAGACAGAGATAAGCAATGTGGACTGAACTCCTGCGGGCGCCAAACCTGATGATTGCGGAGCTGTGGAAAGAGGCCCTGGACAACGAAGGGATCTCCACCATGATCGCGCCGGACGTCTCCGATTGGGTGGGTGTCACAGAGGACACGCCGCGCAGGATTATGGTGCCGGTGAGCAGGAAGCATGTTGCGGAAGAAGTGCTTCGGAAGCTGTAGATGACACCTGAAATTGCTGCGTGGGTAGTATTCCTTGCGCCCCTGGCCTCGTTTCTTGCCATTGTCTTTGGCCTGAGGCCCAGCGGAGCGGGCAAAGCCGCGGGGTGGGTGACCATCCTGGCCGTTGCCGTTGCCTTTGCGGCTTCCCTGAGCCTCTTCGTCACGGTCGCAAACACGCCTGGCCACGAGCTGGATCTGCCGAGTTTCTCCTGGCTCAAGGCAGGGTCTCTGGACCTTCGCATCGGCTTTGCGGTAGACTCTCTCACCGCGATCATGCTCATCGTGGTCACATCTGTGAGTCTTCTGGTGCAGATATACTCGCTTGGTTACATGCGGGACGACCCGGGTATCGCCCGTTACTACGCCTACATGTCGTTGTTCACGGCGTCCATGCTTGGCCTGGTGCTGGCAGACAACCTGTTCCAGGTCTTTGTCTTTTGGGAACTGGTCGGCTTGTGCTCCTTCCTCCTCATCGGGTTCTGGTTCCAGCGACCCTCCGCGGCCGCGGCCGCCAAGAAAGCCTTCGTGGTGACCCGCTTTGGCGACCTGGCGTTTCTCATTGCTCTCCTCGCCATTTTTTCGGTGACCGGCACCTTCTCCATCCACGAGCTTTTTGGCGACAAAGCAGTCGCAGCGCTGGATAGCGCGAGCTTCCTGGGCGTGAGCGCGCTGGTCTGGGTCACTCTCGGCATCTTCGGCGGCGCCGTGGGTAAGTCTGCGCAGTTCCCGCTTCACGTATGGCTTCCGGATGCCATGGAAGGCCCGACACCGGTTAGCGCCCTGATTCACGCAGCGACGATGGTGGCTGCCGGAGTCTATCTGGTTGGGCGGATGCTGCCGCTGATCCATCATGCTCCCGAGACCATGGGAGTTGTGGCCATTATCGGGGCGTTCACCGCTATTTTCGCGGCCAGTATGGGCCTGGTAGCGACGGACATCAAGCGGGTGATGGCCTACTCCACAGTGAGTCAGCTTGGGTACATGATGCTGGCCCTGGGGGTGGGAGGGTTTGTTGCCGCGTTCTTTCATCTCATGACCCATGCCTTCTTCAAAGCCCTCCTATTTCTCGGCTCGGGCAGCGTTTCCCACGCGGTGGGCGGCACGTTCAACATGCGTTACATGGGCGGCCTGAGTAAGGTCATGCCCTGGACCTTTGCCACGATGCTCGTTGCATCTTTCAGCCTGGCGGGGGTGCCTCCCTTTGCAGGTTTCTGGAGCAAGGACGAGATTCTTACCGACGCGCTGGCAGTAAGCCCGTTCCTCTTTTCTCTGGCGCTCATCACTGTGTTCCTCACCGCTTTTTATGTTGTTCGAATGCTCTACCTGACCTTTGGCGGGGAATACCGTGGCGGCGCAGCGGCCGAAGCAAACGATGCGGGCCTTGGTGGTCACCAGCAGGGCGATAGCCACGGCCATGTTGGAGCACCCCACGAGTCGCCGGGCGTCATGATCGGGCCACTGGTGGTGCTGGCGATTCCGTCGTTGTTAGCCGGCTTGGTGAATATGCCGGGCATCGGCGCGCTCACCGATTTCCTTACGAGTGATACGGTTGCGCGCACCCTGGGCGAGCACCATGAGCCGTTCAACCCGGTGCTGGCCAGTGTGTCCACGCTGGTCGCCCTAGCGGGCATGGGGTTCGGCAGGATGGTCTACGGCACAAAAAGCATTTCCGCCGAGTCCTTGGGCAGCATCGGGAATGGCGTGCCGTACCGGGTGCTGCTGCACAAATATGGGATGGACTTCCTGTACGAGCGGGTCTTTGTGGGGTTTGTGCTTTACACAGTGATTGCGGACGGGGCCGCGCTCTTCGAACGCTATGTGGTGGACGGCGCGGTCAACGGTGTGGGGCGCGCGACTAAACTGGCAGGGCAGGGCTTGCGGCGGGCGCAGACCGGACAAATACAGACCTATGGACTCGCGGTCTTTCTCGGCATCATCATCATTACGGCGGCGGTGATGTTCCGTGGCTAGCGGCATTCCCTGGCTGTCCCTGCTGGTTTTCCTGCCGGTCACAGGCGCGCTGCTGCTGGCATTCCTGCCGGCGGACAGGCCGCGCATGGTGAAGCAGGTGGCTGCTGCCATCACGCTGTTGGATCTGGCGCTGGCCCTGCTGCTCTGGAGTCGCTTTGATGCGACCACGTCTGCTATTCAGTACGTCGAGAAAGCGCCGTGGGTGCCCGCGCTCCACATCGACTACTACCTGGGTGTGGACGGCCTCAACCTGCCGATGGTGCTCCTGACTGCACTGCTGGGGTTCCTTGCGATTCTGGTTTCCTGGAATATCCAGCAGAGGGTGAAGCTCTACTTTGCGATGCTGCTGGTGCTGCAAAGCGGCGTGCTTGGCGTGTTCACCGCGCTGGATTTTGTCCTGTTCTTCCTCTTTTGGGAGGTGGAGCTTATACCGATGTACCTGCTCATCGCCATCTGGGGGAGCCCGCCGCCCACAGGCAGGCGGGAGTACTCTGCAATGAAGTTCCTCATCTACACCATATTTGGCTCAGCTTTCATGCTGGTTGGACTGCTGGGAGTGTATCTAAGCACGGGTTCGTTCAACCTCATCGAATTGGGGCATATGGACCTGCGCGACACCATCATTCCTACGACCCTCCTCTTCTGGATGATCTTCCTGGCCTTTGCCATCAAGCTGCCCATGTTTCCCTTCCATACCTGGCTGCCGGACGCACACACGGACGCGCCGACCGCGGTCAGCGTCATTCTGGCGGGCGTCCTTTTGAAAATGGGGGGGTATGGCATCATCAGGATTTGCGTGCCACTCTTTCCTGATGTCGCCTATGCGTGGGCGCCCACCCTTGCCCTGCTGGCCGTGGTCAATGTGCTGTACGGCGCGGTACTGACCCTCAGGCAGCGCGACCTGAAGAGGCTCATCGCCTACAGCAGCGTCAGCCACATGGGATATGTGCTGCTTGGCATCTCCGGATTAGGTGAGATTGCTCTGACGGGGGCAGTGCTCCAAATGTTCACCCACGGGACCATCACCGGCTTGCTCTTCGCTCTTGTCGGCCTGGTGTATGACAAGACCCACACGCGTCAAATCCCGGAGTTGCGGGGCCTGGCCCACCACATGCCCTTTATCGCTGCGGTCTTTGTAATTGCAGGCCTCGCGTCCCTCGGATTGCCAGGCTTAAGCGGCTTCGTGGCTGAGTTCCTCGTATTTATCGGGGTGTACGCCGAGTTTGGGTTCTACACCGCTCTGGGGGTTACGGGAGTGGTCCTGACGGCTGGATATATCCTGTGGACAGTGGAGCGAAGCTTCTTTCGTCAGCCGGACGGACGCTACGCGCATGTGGGTGATGCGACGTTGCTGGAGAAGGCGCCCTTGGTGGTGCTGGTGCTGGTGATTGTGGCCGTGGGCCTCTGGCCCCAGTTCGTCACGAATGTCATCAGGGCGGGCATTTTGCCCATCGTGGGCAGGTTCAGTTGAGGGTAGAGGAGTGGCATTGGACATCAAACTGAGCCTGCTGCTGCCAGAGCTGATCCTGGTGGGGTTTGCCCTGGCGATTGTGCTGCTGGACCTCATCACCGGCCAGAAGCGTTTGCTGGTCTGGTTGAGCGTGCTGGGCATTCTCATCTCGGCCGCGGCCACCCTGACGCTTCTTGAGCCTGGGAGCGCCGGCGTGGCCTTTTCCGACATGCTGGTTGTGGATGGCTTTGCTGTCGCGTTCAAGTTCGTCTTTTTGGTCAGCACACTGCTGATAGTGCTTGCGTCCGCGCAGTACATCAGATACCTGACCCCCTTCCAGGGCGAGTATTATGCCCTGCTGCTCTTGGCCTGCTCAGGCATGATGCTCATGGCTTCAGCCGCCGACCTTGTGCTGCTCTACCTCTCCTTGGAGTTGACGGGCATTACCCTTGCGATCCTCGCGGGCTTCTTGAAGAATGCGGGGTCTGCAGAGGCTGGCATGAAGTTTCTGCTCTTGAGCGCTATCAGCTCAGCCGTTCTGCTCTACGGCATGACGATTCTTATTGGCATCACCGGGACGACGAACCTCCTGGAGATAGGGGCAATGGTGGCGGCCGGCTACCCAGCCAACCGTCTGCCGGTGTTGTTGAGCATTGTGCTGCTCTTGGCGGGGTTTGGGTTCAAGATGGCGGCGGTGCCCTTCCAGATGTGGGTGCCCGATGTGTACCAGGGGGCGCCCACTCCGGTCACCGCGTTCCTTTCCGTCGCCAGCAAGGCTGCCGGTTTTGCGGTGACACTCCGAGTGTTCCACGTTGCGCTCGGGTATGCGCCGATAGCTGCCGATTGGTCGTTTATCTTTGCGGTGGTGAGCGCGCTGTCCATGACGGTGGGGAACATCGTCGCAATTCAGCAGCTGAACATTAAGCGGATGATGGGCTACTCCAGCATCGCCCAGGCAGGGTACCTTTTGGTGGGTGTGGCAGTGCTGCCCCAGGCGGGCGTCAGCGCCGTACTCTTCTTCCTGGTCAGCTACACGGTGACGAACTTGGGCGCGTTCATCGCCATCATGGCGCTTTCGGAAAGACTTGGCAGCGATACTATCTCCGATTATGCGGGAGCATGGCAACGTTCGCCGTTTCTGGCAATCTGCCTGGGCATCTGTCTTCTCTCCCTGACCGGTGTCCCCCCGACGGCCGGCTTTTTCGCCAAGCTGTTCATCTTTAGCGCAGGCATTCAGTTTGGGCTCACGTGGCTCATAATTGTTGGGGTGGTCAACAGCGTCATTTCCGCCTACTATTACATCGGTGTGGTAAGGGCGATGTTCGTTGGTACGCCAAAGTCAGAGGAGCCGATAGGAGTGGCGGTAACGCTCTCTCTCGCGCTTGTGCTGGCGACGGCAGGAACGTTCATCCTGGGTGTGTTTCCGGCGCCTGCCATGCAAGCCGTGACTTGGGCTGCAGGAAGCCTTGTGCCCTAACAACCTGGAAGGATGATCGGGATGGTATGACATCGTTTGTCCTGTTACTTGCTCTTTTGGTGCTTTTCCTCGTGCAAAGCGTTTTACTCATCCCGTTTGGCCTCTGGTTTCCCGCTCGCCCCGATCTTCTCCTGGTGTTCGTCCTTGGTTGGACGCTCACGTTCGGACACGGTCAGGGGATTGCTGCCGCCGCCCTTGCGGGTCTGCTTATGGACTCTACCAGCGTTGCCCCTTTTGGTAGTCATACGCTGGCCCTGCTGCTACTGACGCGGATTGCCCTGAGCCTGGAACGTCAGCTTATTGCGAGCAAGATGATCTTCACCGTGACACTGATCGTGTTTGCCACGGCGTTCTACTATCTGGTGCTGTCCCTTTCACAAGTGATATCTGGCGCCAGAGTTGATTGGTTGGGCAGCCTTGGATTTGTCGTCGTTCCCACTGCGTTGACGAATGTTGTGGTGGGTTCTCTGCTCTTCTGGAGTGTCGAGATTCTGGCCGGCAAATTGGGCGTGCAGTTGCGAGCGGCCTCACGTCGTAGTCAACCCGTGTTGCGCAGCGAGGTGTAGGGGACAACTATGTTCTTCTTCAAAGGCGTGAAACGCTGGCGAGTACAGAGAAAGGAACAAATCAACGAGGAGGCTGTTGCCCAGTCGAGGCTCATGCTTCTCCGGGGTCTGGTGGTGCTTGCTTTCTTTATCCTTGCCGCCCAGCTTTGGCGTCTGCAGATTGTTGAAGGAAGCCGGTACCAACTGCGAGCCGAAGCCAATCACCTGCGAGTTGTGAGTATCCCTGCACCGCGCGGCGTGTTGTACGATCGCCAAGGGCGTCTGCTGGTTCGCAATGAACCATCCTTTACCGCCGCCATGGTGCTGGCAGACGTGCCTGAGGCGAGCCGCAAGGACGTGGTAGAGCACCTGCACCAACTCCTGGATATGCCTGTAGAGGAGATTGAGAAGCTGATGCAAGAACGCCGCGCGACAGGGCAGATTTTCACGCCACTGACGCTGAAGGCCGGATTGGATAAGGAGACGGCCTTTATCTTGGAGGAACGCCACGATGAACTGCCCGGTGTGGCGGTGCTGACAGAGTCACGGCGCCAGTATTTGAATGACGGAAGTCTCTCACACATCCTTGGCTACGTTGGGCGCATTGCGCCCGAGGAATACGAAGAGCTTCAGGACAACGGCTATGACCTGAATGACCGGCTGGGGAAAATGGGGGTGGAACTGACTTACGAGCAGGTGCTCCGAGGCACGCCAGGACGTGAACACGTTGAAGTCGATGCTTCCGGTCGCAAACGGGGCACCATAGACAGTGAGCCGCCAGTCCCCGGGAACGACGTTGTCCTCACCATCGATATTGACTTGCAGAAACAGTTGGCGAAGGTGCTGCAGGAACACATGGGGAAGTCTCAATATGCGGCGGCGGTGGCCATGGACCCCAGAACAGGTGAAATTCTGGGCATGGTCTCCTTGCCAAGCTTTGATAACAACATCTTCGGCGGGCCCACAATGCCGGCTGAAATAGAGCAATTGCTCAATGACCCCAGACGGCCGTTGCTGAATTACGCAGTGGGCGGCACGTACCCACCGGGCAGCATTTTCAAGACCATCACCGCGAGCGCCGCGTTGCAGGAAGGCGTTGCGCGGCCCGATACCGTTATCGAAAGCAGGGGTTTCATCACAATCCCCAATCAATATGACCCACGGATCACCTATCGATTCAACGATTGGGCAGCGTTGGGTCGCCTGAATTTCTATCGCGCCATCGCCATGTCCTCAGACGTCTATTTCTATTACCTTGCTGGAGGATTCGAAAACTTTAAGGGGCTGGGGATTCAGCGTCTTGCGAGCTATACGAGGGCGTTTGGCTTGGGATCAGTCACCGGCGTAGACCTCACGGGGGAGGCTGACGGTCTTGTGCCCGATCCCGCGTGGAAAGAAGCAGCCTTCAACAACGATCCCTGGGTAACAGGCGATACCTATCATTTTGGCATTGGCCAGGGTTTTCTTCTTGCGTCGCCAATTCAGATGGCGCGTGTGCTCTCCTCCATTGCCAATGGGGGAGAGTTGCTTCAGCCGAGGGTTGTCAAGGAAGTGCGGAACACGGATGGCCGTGTAGTTCTTTCATACGGCAAGGCGGTGCAGCGCAGGATTCCGGTGGACGAGGTCAATTTGCAAGTAGTCAGGGAAGGGATGCGCCAGGTGGTGGCTGATGGAACGGCGCTGACCGCACGAGTCCCTGGCGTCCAGGTGGGAGGAAAGACGGGGACTGCCGAATTTGGCACACCGTTTTATGTGAATGGCGCCTTGACCTATGAAACTCATGGCTGGTTCCTGGGATTTGCTCCTTTTGACAAGCCAGAGATCGCCGTTGCGGTCTTTTTGGAAAAGGGGAATGGCGCTCTGACCGCTGCCCCTGTCTTCAGCAAGTTTGCCAGCTACTATTTTGCGCGCAAACCACCAGGATCATAAGTGATGTCTGTACTGAGACTCTTCCGTATTGACCCCCTTCTGGTAGTGGCGCCACTGGTTCTTGTGACCATAGGCATCCTTCTGCTATACAGCGTCACGCACTCCCAGGAAACCGGCACCCTGGTCGCAGGCGCTCCCGGCCGCCAAATCCTCTATGCTTTGGCCGGGTTCGCGTGCATGCTCGTCATCGCACGGATAGACTATCGTCTGTTAATGAACTTCTCCCTTGCATTGTATGTGGGAGTGATGTTGCTCCTGGGATTAGTCCTCGTTATTGGCGGGCCTGGTGGTGGCATCAAACGCTGGATTGACCTCGGCATTCTTCAGTTGCAGCCATCAGAGCTGATGAAACTCGCGGTGGTAATAATGCTTGCGCACTTCTTTACCAGGTTCAAAGAGCAGGCGCAGAGCATAAAAACGATTGTGGGTTCTCTGCTGTTGACCGCAGTCCCAATGAGCATGGTCTATCTTCAGCCGGATCTGGGGACCACCCTGGTGTTTGGCTGTATTTGGTTGGGCATGGCTATCATGGGTGGCGTGCGCCCGCTGTACCTCGGCGCGCTGGGACTGGGCGGGATATTGATGGCGCCCATTGGGTATCTCTTTCTCTTGCAGCCCTACATGCAGCAACGCATTCTCCAGCATCTGGACCCGTATTCTGATCCCCTTGGCTCAGGCTATAACGTGCTCCAGTCTGAGATCAGCGTGGGGTCCGGTGGATTCCTGGGGAAAGGACTCTTCAATGGCACACAGAGCCAGCTTCATTTTCTGCGAGTGCAGCAGACGGATTTTATCTTCAGTGTCCTGGGGGAAGAACTGGGGTTTGTGGGTGGAATGCTGGTGTTTGGACTATTCTTGATTCTGCTGCTGCGAGCCCTCTCTGTCGCCGCGCAGGCCAGAGATGACTTCGGTCGGTTCTTGGCTGTTGGGGTGGTGATGATGATCCTCACCCAGGTGTTCTTCAACGTGGGGGTATCGATCAGGCTGCTCCCGGTGACGGGGATCCCTCTCCCCTTTGTTAGCTTTGGCGGCAGCTCTCTCTTGACCATGATGCTCGCCCTGGGGGTTCTGCAAAGCGTCCACGTGCACCGCAAACGGGCAGAATGGTAGGATAAACCATTAACCTCGTGGTGAGGTCACTTTGTAGCGAAGATTTAACGCAGTCAGAGAGAAGCTAAATGGCCCGAGTCGTTGACTCGGGCCATTATTTTCACCCTTGGCACCGTCTTACACCGGGGCAGCTACCTCTGCGGGGCGGATCACGATGTCGTCATCCTCAGTATCAATGAGAATGCTATCTCCGGAGGTGAACTTGCCTTCAAGGATGGCCTCAGAGAGCTTGTCTTCAACGGTATCCTGAATCAGACGGCGCAACGGCCGGGCGCCAAAAGCCTCATCGTAGCCTTTAGTACCCAGGAAGTCCTTTGCGGCATCCGTCACTTCAAGGTGCATGCCCTTATCTTCCACCTGCTTGGAAACGTAGGTCAACTCTAGGTCAACGATCTCCCGAATGTGCTCTTTGCCGAGGGAGTGGAACACCACAGTGCCGTCGATGCGGTTCAGGAACTCTGGGCGGAAGGCCTTTTGCAGCTCCCCCATGACCTTTTCCTTCATCTTACCGAAGAGCGCTTCCTGGGTCTTGATCTCATCGCGTTTCAAGGCAAAGCCGAGCGAGGTGTCTCGTTTGATTAACTCCGCTCCCAGGTTGCTGGTCATCATGATGATCGTATTACGGAAGTCGACTTTGCGCCCCTTGGCATCAGTCAGATAGCCATCCTCAAAAATCTGCAGAAGCATATTGAAGACTTCAGGGTGTGCCTTCTCAATCTCGTCCAAGAGGATGGCGCAGTATGACTTACGACGCACCGTGTCGGTCAACTGGCCGCCGTCTTCATAGCCAATGTAGCCGGGAGGTGCGCCCACGAGCCGCGCGACAGAGTGCCGCTCCATGAACTCAGACATGTCAAGTTTGATCAGCGCGTCCTCGTTGCCGAACATGAACTCTGCCAACGCCTTTGCGAGCAAGCTCTTGCCGACACCGGTGGGCCCCAGGAAGATGAACACGCCGATAGGCCGTTTAGGGTCTTTCAAACCTGCGCGAGCACGCCGAACTGCTTTGGAGATGGCGCCTATCGCCTCTTCTTGACCGACCACGCGTTTGTGGAGAGCCTCCTCCATTTGGAGCAGCCTGCTGGATTCTTCGCCAGCGAGACGCATGACCGGAATGCCGGTCCACATGCTCACGACCTGGGCGATGTCTTCCTCAGTCACAACCGGTGCGCTGACGTCGACAGTATCCGCCGCTTCCCACCCTCCGTCCATGCTTTCGATACGTTCCACGAGTTTCAACTCACGGTCACGTAGTTCTGCGGCGTATTCATACTGCTGAGCGGTAATGGCGGCCTCCTTCTCTTTCCGCACGCTCTCCAAGCCCCGCATGGCCTCTTTCACGGAGGGCGGGGTCTGGGATTTGCGTATGCGTACACGAGAGGACGCTTCGTCAATGAGGTCAATTGCTTTGTCGGGCAGGAAGCGATCCGCAATGTAGCGGGCAGAGAGGCGTGCTGCCGCCTCAATAGCTTCCGGCGTGATGGTCAGATGGTGGTGGTCCTCATAGCGCCCTTTAACACCCTGCAGGATGAGGATGGTATCCTCCACGGAAGGCTCCTCCACAAAGACCGGCTGAAAACGCCGCTCAAGCGCGGCATCACGCTCGATATGCTTGCGGAATTCGTCAAGGGTGGTGGCGCCGATGCACTGGAGCTCGCCTCGAGCCAAGGAAGGTTTCAAGATATTCGCTGCATCTACCGCGCCCTCAGCGGCGCCAGCCCCCACGAGAGTGTGGAGCTCGTCGATGAAGAGGATGCAGTTGGCTGAGTTCTTAATCTCTTCAATGACTTTCTTCAAACGCTCCTCAAACTCGCCCCGGTACTTGGTGCCGGCAACAAGCGAGCCCATGTCCAGGGTAAGCAGCCGCCTGCCCTGAAGCGTGTCTGGCACCTCTCCTGAGACGATGCGCTGGGCCAGGGCCTCGGCGATTGCCGTCTTACCGACACCAGGCTCACCGATGAGCACGGGATTGTTCTTTGTCCGACGGTTGAGGATCTGGACGACCCGCTCGATCTCTTTGGAGCGTCCAATAACGGGGTCCAGTTTACCGGCCCGTGCAAGCGCGGTCAGGTCCATGCCCAATTGGTCAACGGTGGGCGTGCGAGTGTTGGTGCGGGTCTGTGTATGCGTTTGAGGTGTGCTCTGGCTCAGAATACGGGTAGTCTCGGCGCGCACCTTCTCAAGGTTCACGCCCAAACTCTCAAGGACGCCTGCGGCAATGCCCTCACCCTCGCGCACTAACCCCAGCAGGAGGTGCTCTGTGCCAATGTAGTGGTGGTTCAGACGCCGGGCCTCGTCCACAGCCAGCTCAATTACCTTTTTCGCACGCGGCGTGAGTCCAACTTCACCGGAAGTAGGCCGATCACCTCGACCGATGATGAACTCCACGGCGGAACGCACTTTGTTGAGCTCTACGCCAAGGTTAGCCAGCACCTTGGCTGCCAGACCGTCGCCCTCACGGACGAGACCTAGCAAAAGATGCTCCGTACCTATGTAATTGTGGTTAAAACGCTGCGCTTCTTCTTGAGCCAGGCTCAGGACACGCCGCGCCCGTTCTGTGAACTTGTCAAACCTATCTGCCATATGTCACTCCGCTGGATGACTCATGCACTAACTTAAGCACTCTTAGATTGCCCTGGTACATTTAAGTCTCGCGCTGCGAAGCTCAGAACGCAATGAGCCACCGCACTTTTAAGACGGTACTTATGGTTTATTTTCACTAGCAGAGGCGTTGCACACAGTCGATGGTTGTCCATCATTTATTATCGTCACTATCATCAGAGTTCACCTGCTGGCGTAGCTGTTCAAGGGCAGCCATCATTGTCGGGTTCATGGCGTCTCCCAAAGATGGTCCTCTGTCTGGTTCCGCAGGCGGGTAGTTCTCCGCTGGTGGTCGTGCATGGGGGCTCTCGTGAGCCTCCAACTCGTCAATGGCTTGACGGAGGCTCAGGGCCAGGCGCCGCCGGTCGGACTCGATCCGGATGATCTTTAGGGTCAGGACGTCACCCTCCTTGACAACTTCCTTCGGATGCTGGATCCGTCGGTCAGCTAGTTCAGAGATATGAATAAGTCCTTCGACCGGGCCGTCGATATGCGCAAAGGCGCCGAAGGTGGCTAACTTGGTGATGGTTCCCCGTACAAGCTGCCCTTCTGTGTATTTTCCCACCACCGCGTCCCATTCTTCGGGGTGGGCGCGCCTGAGGCTGAGGCCGATCTTCTTGGTTTCAGGGTCTATCTTCAGGACGAATACATCGACCTCCTCGCCCCCCTGCACCACGTCTTCCGGGCCGTGAATGCGTCCCCAGGAAAGTTCAGAAAGGTGAACAAGTCCTTCGGCTCCTCCCAGATCCACAAAGACACCAAAGGGACGAATGCTGGTTACCCTGCCCCTACGGATGGTGCCTTCCTGCAGTTCTTGAAGGAGCTTTTCCTTTTGTTCGGTGCGCCAGGCTTGCGCTGCGGCACGTTCCGAGAGGATGAGGCGATTTCGCCTGCGGTTGATCTCAATGATCTTCAGCCGCAGGCTCTTGCCTATCCATTGCGCAAAGCGCTCGTCTGGGATGCCCTCCCCCTCTTCCTGCTGCTCGCTTATGTCTGGGCGAAGTCCCACCACCTGGGATGTGGGGACGAAGCCTCGTACCCCATCGATGTTCACCAGGAGGCCGCCTTTGTTATAGCCAACGACCTCTGCGTCTATGAACTCTTCTGCGTCAAAGCGCTGTTGCAGGATCCGCCAGCCCCGCTCGCCAGAGGCGCGGTCAACAGAAAGAACGACCTGTCCTTCCTGGTTCTCGGTCTGAAGGACGTAAACCATTATTTCCTCACCAACGGAGAGTTGGCGCAGCCCGTCCGGCCCCAGGGAGCGCATTTCATGGGAGGGAATAACGCCCTCCGTTTTGAAGCCAATGTCCACCAGGATGGAGTCTTTATCAATGCCCATGATCACACCATCCACAATATCTCCTCGATGAAGATTGCGGAACTCCTGGTCTTCTCCGGCCAATAGTTCCGCCATCCCAAAGGGAGCATCTTGCGTGGGGTTTTCCTGTGTGGAGCTAGACTCCCATTGTGGGTTAGTCACCAATGCTTTGGCTCCTTAGAAGGGTTTTCTGTGGGTGTCCGTCGCGGTATGGGATCACCCCAGAAGTGTATTGAGGCATGGTAGCACGGGAAGCGTGATCTACGCAAACTCGCCCTTAGTGTAGCACGTCTGGACGATAAAAGAAATGCTCCCTATCACTAGGGAGCATTGAAAGCTTCTGGCAGCGGCATATTTTCCCACCCAGTTGCCCAGGCAGTATCGTCTGTGCTGAGGCGTTTCACTTCCGTGTTCGGGATGGGAACGGGTGGGTCCACCTCGCAATGCCACCAGAAAGCTTGGCTGAGCTTCTGGAGGGAAGCCATGCCCATTGTCTACGAGAGGAACCTCCTCAAGGAGAGGCCCCCCGTAGACAGGGTCAATGACTGCCGTATGAAGTTATGAATAAGACCTGGTAGCGGGAGTTGGATTCGAACCAACGGCCTTCGGGTTATGAGCCCGACGAGCTGCCACTGCTCCATCCCGCGGCAAGTTATAGGAGTGTTCTGGGGCCCCACCAGGGTACACGTTAATGTAGGTCAAGCCCTCGACCATTAGTACCGCTCAGCTCAAACTCTTGCGAGCCTTACACCTGCGGCCTATCAAGCAGGTAGTCTCCCTGCGGTCTTACCTGGTTACCCAGTGGGAGATCTTATCTTGGGGTGGGCTTCGCACTTAGATGCTTTCAGCGCTTATCCCTTCCTGACTTGGCTACCCAGCACTGCTCCTGGCGGAACAACTGGCACACCAGCGGTCAGTCCCTCCCGGTCCTCTCGTACTAAGGAGAGCTCCCCGCAAATCTCCTGCGCCCACGCCGGATAGAGACCGAACTGTCTCACGACGTTCTGAACCCAGCTCGCGTACCGCTTTAACCGGCGAACAGCCGGACCCTTGGGACCTGCTCCAGCCCCAGGATGCGACGAGCCGACATCGAGGTGCCAAACCTT
>Ga0082335_1004938_pt1 | contig 19214 bp, 19 predicted proteins | sample Subgrocontami58m_FD_72375 | JGI IMG/M metagenome (GOLD analysis project Ga0082335, IMG submission 72375) | Subsurface groundwater microbial communities from S. Glens Falls, New York, USA - GMW37 contaminated, 5.8 m (SPADES assembly) (version 2) ... | reverse complement strand
CTTCTGTCCTTTGAATAGTCAATGATAACCCCATCAAGTTCAGTTGAATCAGCAATAGGTTCTTTGGAGATAAATTCAATATTCAGCAAATCATGTTTTGGGTCATATTCAATCTTCATTCTTCATTTATACATTATGAAGTATAACTCCCCAAAATACGTTGGATATTCTCAACGGAAGGGTTTTTGATTACCCCTTTTTCTGTAATAATGGCCGCAATATTTTTTGCAGGGGTGACATCAAAGGCAGGATTGAAGACCTTGACCCCTTCAGGCGCCGTCCTCTTGCCGAATCCGTTGGTGACCTCTTCAGGGGAACGCTCTTCAATGGGAATATCGTTTCCTGATTTTATACTCAAATCAAAGGTAGACACAGGCGCTGCAACATAAAAGGGTATCCCATGTTCCTTTGCCAGGATGGAGACACCGTACGTGCCGATTTTGTTTGCTGTATCACCATTGGCGGCGATTCGGTCAGCCCCCACAATTACGCATTGCACCTTTCCCAGTTTCATCACATGCGCCGCCATGTTGTCGCATATCAGGGTGACGTCGATTCCTGCTTGCATTAGTTCCCAAGCCGTCAGCCTGGAGCCTTGCAGTAATGGGCGCGTCTCGTCTGCAAAGACCTTGAAACGTTTACCCTGTTCTTTTGCTTTAAACATTACGGCTAATGCAGTGCCATAGTCGGCAGTTGCCAGACCGCCTGCATTACAGTGGGTAAGAACTCCATTGTTATCCTTGATGAATCCAGCGCCGTTCTCGCCGATTTGCCTGCAGATGGCCTTGTCTTCATTTTGTATCCCGATTGCTTCCTGGAGGAGTATCTCTTTTATGTCCTGAACGGACTTACCCTTGTTCTCTTGCGCAACACGTTCCATGCGCGCAAGTCCCCAGAAGAGGTTAACTGCGGTGGGACGCGATGAACCTAAATAGTTTGTAACGCGCTTGAGTTCCTTTAAGAATACGTCGGTATCCTTTGCCTGTATCTCTTTAATACCTAATACTACTCCCATAGCGCCTGCAATACCGATCGCCGGCGCACCTCTCACCATGAGTGTCTTAATTGCATGCCAGATGCTCTTGATATCCTCACAATAAACATATTTTAGTTCGTTGGGTAACAGGGTCTGGTCAATCAGGCGAATGCGACCATTGACGTCTCCCTCCCATTCGATAGTTGGTAGTGGCATTTCCTCTCCCTTGTGAAATAATTCATTTAGACAGGATTAACAGGATTTACAAGATTTCTTGTTTTATTTTATCCTGTAAATCCTGTCTTATATTAAAACCTGTCCTCGTGAAAACGGGGATTCGAAACGGTAAAATATTGTATCTACAATAGTCCAAGTTCTGTTCTTACCTCTTTATCCTTTTTTGCTACTTCGTCTGCAAGCTTCTTTTTGTACAAAACAATTTTTTGTCTTAATTTTTGGTCTGATACACTTACTATTTGAACTGCTAATATCGCAGCATTAACAGCGCCGGACTTTCCAATACCCATCGTAGGTACAGGAATACCCGATGGCATTTGCACCATGGAGAGTAGTGAATCCAATCCACCGAGTCCCGATGTGAGCATGGGTACGCCAATGACAGGAATGGGGGTTAAACTTGCAATAACCCCTGCCAGGTGTGCGGCTCCTCCCGCGGCAGCAATAATCATTTCGTACTTCTTTTCCGCCTCGATAGCATACGAATGGGCTCTTTCCGGCGAACGATGAGCGGATATGACATTTACATCAAAATCTACCTCGAACTCCTTGAGTATATTTATGGCTTCCTTCATCGTTTCGAGGTCTGAATTGCTACCCATTACAATCCCGATCTTTTTATTTGCCATTATTCACCTCCAGTTAGTCCCCCTTACCAAAGGGGGATTTCGGGGGTTGTGTTTTTCCGGGGTTATTCCCCGTTTTCACGAGGACAAGTTTACAACCCCCTTGCCCCCTTTTTTAAGGGGGATTTTACACTTCATACCACCCTAAAAACCGCTTAAATAAAATGAAAATTCCTATACAATCTTCCTATACAATCTAATTATGTTAACAAAGAGTTATATATTTGTGTAATAAAATTTGGGAAGAATACGGATAAAGTGTCTGTGGCGGATTTGGTCTGTTTGCGGAGACGATTCAGGTACGGGATATGGTGCGGTTTATTTAATAGATGGCGTGCTGTGGCTGATATATTGACATTACCACCCTCGGTGACCATATTTTCGCGTATTTCTAAATCTTCGTCTACCCCGTCTGAAATTGCACGTGTAACAACAAAAGGAATTCCCATGGCGTGTGCCCGTTCTGCAATTGCGAAGGATTCCATATCGACGGCTATTGCGGAAGTTTGATTTCCAACGTGTTTTTTAACTGAGGCCTGACGAACGATTTTATTAACGGTCAGAATATCTCCACAATGTGATCTAAAGGCGTCGTTACCGCATAAATTAACAGCCAGATCCACGATTGATGCATCACAGGATAGTGTAGAATCAATCTGGATTTCCCCTTCCAGTGCTTCCTGGGATGAGTAAAGGACATGTTTTCCGATAACCAAATCCCCAACACCAACTTCAGGATTTACACTACCTGCAAAACCTGAAGAAACCATTAACTGTATCCTGAAACATTTTGATAGGTGCTGAATGATTTCTGAGACGTTTTTACCGATGCCTGTTTGAACGAGGGTCAATGGAAAACCGCGAAATTCCGACTGGTAGAATGTGGCATGGGCATACCGGATCTTTTTCAGGATATTTACCTTTGATTTTAAGCACGCAATTTCCTGACTTAATGCAAAGAATATCGCTATCATAAATCTTCCTAATTTAGTAATGAATGCATAAATGGAATCAAATTTAGTTATAATTTTCAATACAATTATAAAAAAGTACGAACTATTGCAATCATGTTAAATAACGCTTGACAGTATTAAACAATTGGTATAGCATTCTACATTTGGAATTTATTTGAATTTAATCAGTATTGGCTTTTGCCTTTATTTACAAAAATGGAGTTTTGCCTCTTATGAGGGTTTCACTGTCCTTAGGGTCTTCTTTGACAAAATATTTGATTAAGAACCGTTTTTTAGCAAAGAAACGGTTCCCCCTGGTATTGATGCTGGAGGTTACCCATGCATGTAACCTCGCCTGTGAGGGCTGTGGCCGCATACATGAATACAGAGAAACGATGCGCGAAACATTAAGTACCGAAGAATGTATTCGGGCAGTGGAAGAGTGCCCCACGCCGGTTGTTACTGTCACAGGCGGCGAGCCTCTGATGCATCCGGAGATCGATAAGATTATCAGGGGTATCCTGAATAAAAAACGGCATATTTATTTATGCACGAATGGCGTGTTATTAGCTGAGGCTATTAAAAAGCTAAAACCCAGTAAATATTTTAATATCAACGTTCACATCGACGGACTTGCCAAGACGCATGATGCTATTGCAGGGAGAGGGGTCTTTGAACGCGCTACCAACGCTATCCGTGCAGCAAAACGGGCAGGATTCAAAGTCTGCACGAATACCACGATATATAAAAATACCGGTGAAGACGAAATTAAAGAACTATTTGCGTTTCTGGAGGGACTGGGTGTAGATGGCATGCTGGTATCTCCTGGCTTTAGTTTCGAACATAATGAGAATGAAATATTCCTTTGCCGAAAAGAGATACAGGAAAGATTTGGATTTATTTATGGTATTTCAAAAAAATACAAGATATTGAACTCTCCGCTCTATTTAAAATTTTTAAAGGGGGAAAGGTATCTGAAGTGCACACCCTGGGGAAATCCAACCAGAAACTATCTGGGCTGGAAGAGTCCTTGCTACCTCATTACGGATACCCACTATAAAACCTTCGATGAGTGTATGGAATGTACGGATTGGGACAAGTATCAGGAAGGGAATGACCCCCGCTGTAAGAATTGTATGATGCATTGCGGGTTTGAGCCTACCGTAGTACTGGGGGGTGGAAAACGGCTATCTGATATTATAGAAATGGCAAAGTGGAGCTTTAGCTAGGAAAATAGAGAAAAACGAACCTACAGAAATTCAAGGGGCTGTCCAAAAAGATTTTGAAATACCGTATGTAGGGGCAGGTTTCAAACCTGCCCCTACAGGTTGAATATGGAAATCATTATTTTGGACAGCCCCTTTGATAGTTGTACTTGCTGTGTTATGATTTTTGGGTAAGATTGCGGTATTTACCTAATGCGAACAATGGAAAGTAATCTCGGTACATATGGTATTTTAGGTAAAAAACCTTAGGGAAGCCCGTTGCTGTAAATTCAACCTCGTCCCAGCTTCCATCCTCTTTTTGTCCCGTTAAGAGAAATTTTATACCCTTTTCTACGGCAGTTGATTTTACCTCGCCGGCAGCAAACAATGTCAGCAACGCCCATGCCGTCTGCGATGGTGTGCTTCTGCCAATTGCCTTCAGTGACGGGTCGTCATACGACTTTATGGTTTCACCCCATCCACCGTCAGAATTTTGGACACTTTTCATCCACTCAGCGGCCTTTTTGATATGTGGCTTGTTCATATCCTCTCCGACAGCCAGGAGTGCGGCAAGCACAGACCATGTGCCATAAATATAGTTTGCGCCCCAACGCCCAAACCACGAACCGTCTTTTTCTTGCTCTTTTTGGAGAAATTCTATGGCCTTTCTGATATTAACGTAGGTCTTGCTAAACCCAATACGTCCTAAAAATTCTAAGCATCGGCCTGTGACATCGCTTGTACTTGGGTCTAATAATGCATTAAAATCTGCGAAAGGTATGTGATTTAAAATTGCTTTGTTGTTATTGCGGTCAAATGCTCCCCATCCGCCATCATCACATTGCATAGCCTGAATCCACCTCAAACCGCGTAAAAATGTCTTTTCCTTGTGTGATGTCTCTGGTAAGGACATGCGCTGTAATGCCATAAGCACAGCTGCGCTGTCGTCCGTATCGGGGTAAAACTCGTTGGCATACTGGAAGTACCAGCCGCTTGGTTCTTCTACCTTGCACTTCAAAGCCCAGTCACCGAAATTCCTGACTTCCTTGCTGACGAGCCACTCTCCTGCCCTTTGTAACGCTGGATGTGTGCTTGGTATGCCTGATTCGTGAAGCGCAATAATTGCCCAGGCAGTATCCCAAACGGGAGATACGCAGGGCTGTAAATAAAGCTTGTCCTCTTCATAAACCACCAGTTTCTCGACTTCTCTTAGCTGGCTTACCAGCGCAGGGTGATCATCTGAATAGCCAAGGCATTTCATGGCAAATATGGAATTAATGATTGCCGGCCATATAGCCCCCAAACCGCCGGACTTCTCAAGATGTTCGAGCATCCATTTTTCTGCCTTCCGGAGGGCGATCTTTCTAACAAATTTAATGGGGTGCTGTTCGTAACGCCTGAAAATACTATCGGCATCGATAAAGAAATTGTGCCAGCACCATCCCGACTGGTCTCTCTTAATACGGTAGACCACCTTATCACGGGGAACGAGGTAGAGTTCTTTCAGCAGATCATCCCCGACAGGAATATGCGGCTTTTTATCAATGGCAATAGAGAGGGGGACGACAATGCACCTCGACCAATACGACATCTCGTAAATGCTAAAATAAAAACCCGGCGGGAACAGAATCATTTCAGCAGGGACGGCGGGTACCGCTTGCCAGTCAACCTGTCCAAACATGGCCAGATAAATTTTGGTAAAGCAGTTGGTCTTCATTATGCCGCCCATATCAAGGATGCACTTCTTTGCCTTCTGCATAAAAGGCTCATCGGCAGAATATCCAGCCAATTTTAAGGCAAAATATGCCTTTACCGAGGCGCTAATTTCACGGGGTCCTCCATAATAAATATTCCATCCGCCGTCAGGAAGTTGATGTTCAAGGAGGAGGTTTACAGCCTTTCTTTGTTTTTCATGATCTACCTTCCCAAGGAAATGCATGAGCATGATATAGTCTGATGTTACGGTTGTATCTGCCTCTAAAATTCCTACCCAGTGTCCATCTGCATGGTTTTGATTGCTGAGCAGATATTGTTGTGCACTGTTTATGGCGCTATCCAATGGATTTTTTAGTGGTAAATTAATATTGATGCCAGTCTTTATGGGTGTACTCTCGAATCTTAATTCATGTCTGGGAAGTTCGGTAACCGGGTGTTTCCCATTTCCGTTTCCATTCCCATGCCCATTCCCATTGAATTTATAGATACGTGTTTCTAGTCGTTCAAAAAAGTTAGATAAGAAATTTCTCATACTTCAGAAACCCTCAACAAATACATAGGTTTGTCAATATACAGCATCTTCCTAAATATTAAGTAGGTAATTATCATTAGGTTAAGTAAATAATCGATGCACAAAGTAACAAATTTATAAGTCAATTTCAAGTAAAACTTGCTTTATTTTGTAGCTTATTATAGTATTAATCCGTACAACCAATGGGATAATCAAGGTAAAAAATTCTTTTATTTAAGTTTTGGGTTATAGTTACGAGTGAAGGTTATAGGTGAAGGTACAAGTGCAACTCGCAACTATGAATTTGATTACGGTTACGCTGCGCTATGACACTCCTTATTTATGACGACATCTTCTTACAGCATGATACTGGGTACGGCCATCCTGAGAATGCCAAAAGGCTTGAAAATACTGTAAAATACCTTCAGGCGAGCGGACTCTGGGATCAATTGAGAGTGGAGAAACCTCGTGCCGCATCCTTGGAGGAAGTCAAGCTAGTTCATCCACAAACCTATATCGAGACCATCAAGCAGATCGCAGATACCGGTGGTGGTTGGCTGGATGGCGATACGGTAGTTTCCCGCGCATCATATGATGCGGCTGTTCATGCGGCAGGCGCACCCCTGACAGCCATTGATTTAATCATGAAAGGGGAAGAGAAAAATGCCTTTTGCCTGGTACGTCCGCCAGGACACCATGCAACACCCTCAAGAGGAATGGGCTTTTGCCTCTTCAATAATGTAGCCATTGCGGCAAAATACCTGCAGTCGAAGTACCAGCTGGAAAAAATCCTCATTGTTGATTGGGATGTCCATCACGGGAATGGTACGCAGGATGCGTTTTACAACGACCCCGCGGTGTTGTACTTCTCAATGCACCGATACCCGTTTTATCCCGGTTCCGGGAGGAAAGAGGAAGACGGTCAGGGCAAAGGCAAGGGATTCAACGTCAATGTGCCCCTCTCGTTTGATACGATGCCTGAAAGATATATTGAAATATTTACGGATGTTATGGAACAGAGGGTAAATCAATTTGTTCCCGAATTTATTATCATTTCTGCCGGCTTTGATATTTACAAAAAAGACCCGATTGGTGGATTGAATCTAGAGATTAAGGATTTTGTGACGTTAACGGAGATTGTCATGAAATCCGCTGAGAGGCATTGTAACGGTAGGGTTGTATCATGCCTTGAAGGTGGTTACCATCTATCCGACCTTCCTTTGTGTATAGAAGCCCACCTCAAGGCATTGTTTCAGGTATAATCAATCTTTTTGCTGTACGGCAGCTTCCATCTGATTGAGCTTTTTTGTAAGCCGTGACTTCTTTCTGCTGGCAGTATTTTTGTGCAAAATGTTTTTGGCGACGCCCTTGTCTATTTTTTTTACTGTCAGTCGGAGTTCTTCTTGTGCCGCTTGTGCATTTCCCTCTTTTACTACACTCAAAAACTTTTTCAGCTGGGTTTTTAATGCTGCTCTATACGACCGGTTTCTCAAATTATGTTTTATGTTTTGCCTGAGCCTTTTTTTGGCTGATCTCATTATAGGCATTGCGTGTTGCTCCTTTAACTAAGATTAATTAAATAGAATATTATTAATCATAATTTATGTAATTTATGATCTAAAGTCAACAGGAAAACGAAAGAGGCTTGCATTCTACGTGTTTTTTTATTATATTTATTTGAAATAATGTGATGCTTGGAAATTTCAAACTGGTAGCCGCAACCTTTAGGTTGCGCCATTATCAGTTGCATGAGAATACGTTTACGCAGGCTGAAAGCCAGCGACTACTTTGAAATTTTATCTTAGAGAAATTAGATTTTAATGAATATAGTTAACTATCCAGACCCCGTGCTCCGTCAAAGGGCAAAACCCCTCACAGAGATTAATAAAGAGGTATACCTGAAGGTTGAGGAAATGATGGAATTGATGTATCAGGCGCAGGGTATTGGGTTGGCAGCTCCCCAGGTGGGGTGGTCTGTCCGTCTGTTTATTATTGATGCTGATGGCGACAGTCATGAGGAAAAGGTATTTATTAACCCCGTAATTATAGAAGAAGCGGGGGAATTGAATAAAGAAGAGGGCTGTTTGAGTTTCCCGGGCATTATGGGCAAGGTCGTCCGTGCCCAACGGATCAAGGCTCAGGCTTACACTCTCAAAGGTCAAAAAATAGAAATAGAGGCAGAAGGTCTGGCTGCGCGTGCCTGGCAGCATGAGATTGACCATCTCAACGGATGTCTTTTCATTGATAAAATGAGCCCGGCCAACCGTTTGGCCATATCCCATCAGCTAAAAGAATTTGAACGGTCCTATAAAGGTACCCGAATTCCTGTGTAATTAATGTTTGCGATGATCATGAAAAAACACATTATAAACACAGGTTGGTTTATCAAACAATGAATGTGGTCTTTATGGGAACGCCAGAGTTTGCAGTCCCCAGTTTACACTCCTTGGCAACATCAACACATAAAATTATTGCTATTGTTACACAACCGGACAGGCCTAAGGGAAGAAGTAAAATACCGTCTCCTTCACCGGTAAAAGAGGCAGCACGAGAATTGGGATTGGAAATTATGCAGCCGGTTAATATCAATGAGGAAGCAGTTGTGAAACAACTCCAGTACCTTTCACCAGATTGTATCGTTGTTGTTGCCTTTGGACAGTTCCTGTCTATTCCGATTATTAATCTTCCCAGATACCGGTGTATCAACATTCACGCATCTTTGTTGCCAAAACTTCGCGGGGCAGCCCCGATTAACTGGGCGATTATACAGGGCGAAACGACCACAGGCGTCACTGCCGTGGTTATGACCGCCAAAATGGATGCGGGCGACATTATTGCCCAAAAAACGACGCCTATATTTCCCGGGGAAAATGCAGGAGAGATTGAAGAACGATTGGCTTCTATGGGTGCAACACTGTTGATTGATACGCTAAACCGCATTGAAACAGGAAATGCCGCTTACACGAAACAGGACGAAAAAGAGGTAACCTTTGCACCCAAATTGAAAAAGGAAAATGGATTGATTCCGTGGTCTCAGGAGACACAAAAAATTCACGACCTCATCCGCGGCGTCACCCCATCGCCCGGAGCTTATACCTATTACTGTGCAAAAGACACTGAAGAAAAGAAAAGGCTTATCATACTCAAGACACAGATTCACGAAGCATCAAAAACGAAAACTTCTCTTAACCCGGGTACCGTGGTTGAGATTGCCCCCTGTGGAATTCATGTAGCCACCATGGACGGTTTTCTTTGTATTACACGATTACAACCAGAAGGCAAGCGTGCGATGGACGCACAGGAATATACACGGGGGCATAAAGTAGTTACTCATGACATGTTTATATCATGATTTAACACTGTGTATACCGAAAATAACCCTTTAGGGTATTTGTGTGTTGATATTGAATTTTTATTGTTAATTTAAAGGCAGGTACTATGGAATTTATTGATAAAAAAGTTGTTTCTATAAATAACCTTATGATGAAGTTTCGTAAAAAAAAGTGTACTCCCAAAAATTTATTGATCCTCTTCCCTCATTGCATCCAGAACTCGCAGTGTAAGCAAAATGTTAAGAATGACCTGAACGAGTGTAAACGTTGTGGGAAATGCAAAATCAAGGACTTACTGGAATTTTCTGAAAAATATGGGGTTCATATTATCCTTGCTACAGGCGGGCGCGTTGCACTTCAAAAGATAATGTCCGAAGAAATACACGGTGTGGTGGCTATCGCCTGCGAAAAGGAACTCAGGACTGGCTTGATGGCCGCTATGTCCAAGGCTATATTTGCAGTGCCCAATCTGAGGCCTCACGGCTATTGCAAGGACACAGACGTATATCTGGACGAGGTGAAAGAGGCGATTGAAAAATTCCTCAAGTAAGACAGATGTCCGCTATGAATGTATTCGCATCCTGCGAGAAATTGATGAAAAAGAGATTTTTGCCCAGGAACTTATCTCTGAAAAATGTTCGCAAGCCGATTGGTTTCCACGAGACAAAAACCTCCTTACAGAACTGGTAAATGGCGTTATTCGCCATCGCTTATCCCTCGATACCCTTATTTCCTTCTTTTCGAAGATTCCACTCAATAAGCTAGAACCCTGGGTGTCATACGCCCTGCGTCTGGGTCTCTATCAAATCGTTTATCTGGACAAGATTCCTGCTTCTGCCGCAGTAAATACGTCCGTAGAACTGGTAAAAAAATTAGTCCACCGGACGGATGCCGTTAGATTTACGAATGCAATTCTTAGGTCTATCGAAAGAGGTATTCAAAATAAATCTGCAGACGAACCAGAGGTTACTGATCTGCAGAAGGCCTTGCACAGAAGGGGAAACACGTGGTGTACGTTCCAACATTCTATCTTGCCTAATCCAGACAAAAATCCCTCTGCCTACATGGCGGCTAATTATAGTCATCCTGAATGGCTCATAAAACGCTGGCTCAGCAGGTATGGTAAGGAAAAGACCATCGAGATATGTAAAATCAACAATCTTCCCCCAAAGGTATTCCTTCGTATCAACCATAGGAAAATATCTCCACAGGAATTTATTTTACTGCTTGAAAAAAATGGTATCAATTCATACGCCATCGATAATGCCGTAGTTGTCGACAACATCGCGGTCTCTGAGATACCAGGGTTTTCGGAAGGTTTATTCTTTGTGCAGGATATATCCGCCATGAAAGTTGCTCAATTCCTCAAGGTGGAAAAATCGAATGCAGTATTGGATATGTGTGCAGCGCCCGGAGGAAAGACAACCCATATTGCAGAACTTTTAGGGGACACGGGCAAGGTATGTGCGTTGGATATTTCTTTAAAACGATTGCAATTGGTTCAGGAAAATTGCCAGCGAATGGGGGTACAGAATGTTTTTATTGTGTGTGGTGACGCATCCGAAGGCAATGTCCCTTTTCATATTAAATTTGATCGGGTGCTTATAGATGCGCCTTGTTCCAATACGGGCGTACTTTCACGTCGTGTAGAGGCCAGATGGCGGCTGAAAGAAGAAGATATAAATAAACTGACAACGCTGCAATATTCAATATTAAAAACAGGCGCCGCCATGCTGAAACCCGGAGGGTATTTGGTGTACAGCACCTGTAGCATAGAGCCTGAAGAAAACCAGGATATCATAAAAAAATTTCTCAGCAACGAACCCCAATTCTGCCTCAATGCGGAGGAGTATTATTTACCCACTATGAATGCAGGGGATGGGGGATACATGGCAAGACTTCTCATGCGGGAAGTCTAATGTAAATTTTAAAAAGGCATCGGCAATTTTAATACTAAAAATACAAAACTCGATGAAAACAAAATCCTATTTTTTATCTTCATTTTATTTCCCTTACTTTTCCTATTGTAATTTAAAGGTAATAAATTATAATTGCAAAAATCATAAGAGAGAAGCCACCAAGTCACAAAGCACTAATGCTATAAAATCTTTGTTTCTTTGTGGCTAAATATTAAATTTATTAAAAATAAACCCATTTTCTCAATAAATGTTTTTATGCCTTTTTATACGATAATAAATACGATCTTATTGAAAAAAATATTACCTGCTACTTTTATCTTTTTTATACCGTTCCTTTTCTCTGCTGTAACCTTTGCGCAATCACCTGCCTTCCTTATCCCGCCCGCAGAATTCAAGGCATTTGATACCCCTAACGACGCTGGTGAAACGATTTCCCTGACGTGGTCTGCTTCCCCCAACGACTCACCTGACGCCTTCTATGTGATTTACATCGACAAGGATAACAACGGCGCCTTCGAAAAGGAGGCTATCCGAACAAAGTCAAATACCAGCTATCGAACAAGCGCCCCTGAAATTTACGGGTACAAAAAAAAGAATAGCGATTATCACTACGTTCAGATCTTTCCCAAAAAAGTTTTTAATGGGGAAAAAATCGATAAGAAACAACTCTATTATTTCAAACTGGCAATGATGGCCGGAGATTCCAAAATTGTCCTTGATACTATAGCTTCTGCCTCAGCTCACGGGAATTGGTTACACACAAAAAAGATAAATAATTTTGTGATTATGATTATCATCTCGACCATTATCCTCTATTTTATTGTACATGCACGACGAAACCCTGATATGTTCCTGAGAAAGATTGGCGGGCTTGACGCCGTGGATGAGGCTCTGGGTCGCGCCACGGAAATGGGGAAGCCTGTACTGTTTGTCCACGGATTAACAGGGATGGGAAGCATCTCAACCATTGCTGCAACAAGCATCCTGAGCAGGATTGCCCGGAAAATTGCAGATTATGACGCCAATCTGAAGGTTGTCAATAACGACCCCATTGTCATGTCTGTAAGTCAGGAGGTGGTAAAGGAATCTTATCTGGAAGCAGGACGCCCCGATGCATATAATCCGGACAACGTTTTCCTTGTAGCTTCTGAACAATTTCCCTATGTGGCAGCGGTAGGTGGGATCATGACCCGTGAAAAACCGGCTGCTAATTTCTTTATAGGATATTTCTTTGCCGAGGCCCTGATCCTGGCTGAAACAGGGGCAACCACAGGAGCAATCCAGATTGCCGGCACCGATGCATATACCCAGTTGCCCTTCTTTATTACCACCTGTGACTACACCCTGATTGGAGAGGAGCTTTACGCAGCCAGCGCATATTTATCACGAGAGCCCATGCTTATGGGCACGCTCAGGGCACAGGATGTGGGAAAGGGACTTCTTATCATTATATTGATATTGGGGACAGTACTGGCAAGTTTCGGCCTGGTATTTATTACGCATCTATTCGAGGCTTTTTAATAAACTTTTCGCAACGAATTGGCACAAATGAACGCGAATGAAAATAAAATATTGCATAAGGACTTATCTTACAAAATAGTTGGATTAGTTGAAGACAAAATTATTTTAGAACGGCTTGTTCAATAAAACGGCTTTTTTAATATTAGTGTAAATTCGTGTTCATTCGTGGCTAAATAGTTACAAATAATAAATATGAATTTTCTAAAACGTACCGTTCCACTCGTTATTGCATTCGTCATGGGCGTGCTTATGGCTATGCAGTATTATGTCCCCCATAAACTCTCACAGGACTTGCTTGAGGTGGTATCCAGATGGGATAGGATTATTGCGGGGTTCGCCGTGTTTATCGGCGCTTACAGCTTATTTCATCTCCACTGGACGAGGATCAAAAGGAAGGTGGAAGGTTGGGGATACAGCGTCTTTGTCTATTTCGGGGCTATAATTACCCTGATCTTTGGCTTTTTGAATGGTGGAAAATTCTTCTGGAACGACAAGCAGCAAGATACCATGTTTGACTGGCTGTATTATTATGTGCAGGTTCCAGCAGGCGCCACTATTTTTTCTATTTTAGCCTTTTTTATTGCTTCCGCAGCTTATCGTACCTTTCGAGCACGTACAATGGAATCAACCGTGTTGCTCATTGCGGCTATCCTTGTTATGCTGGGAAGGGTGCCTATCGGAAATTATATTTCTCAATATATCCCTGCGATAGCCGATTGGATTATGGCAGTTCCTAACCTTGCCGCAAAACGGGGCATCCTTCTGGGTGTGAGTTTGGGGGCAATTGCGACCTCTCTCAAAATCATATTCGGTATCGAACGGTCTTATCTGGGCGGAGGTGATTAGTGGAAAGATTTTTACGGATCGACCGCCGCATTATCTTTGCGATTATCACCGTAGCCGTTATTGTATCTCTCATCTTGCGGTTTGAATTGCCCATACCCCCTTCGGAGCCTGTTCAGGGGGTTTACGAAAAAATAGAATCGCTGCCAAAAGGCTCCCACGTCATGATTGCCTTTGATTATGACCCCTCTTCGAAGGAAGAGTTACAGCCCATGGCAGTCGCCTTTCTCCATCATTGTTTTAGCAGAGATTTAAAGGTGATTGGTATGACCCATTACACAGGCGCTCCAGGACTGGCAGACCAGGCAATGACCTCTGTGGCCAGCCAGTATCAGAAAAAGTACGGTGAGGACTATGCCTTTTTGGGTTATAAACCGGGAGGAGCCTCTCTTATTATCAACATGGGGGAAAACCTGTATTCTGCCTTTCCCAAAGATTTTTATGGGAACGATACGGCGACATTACCCGTCTTACAAGGCGTAGACTCACTCAGAGAACTTGATTTCCTGTTTGACCTCGCCGCAGGAACAACGATAGAAACCTGGATAGTGTTTGGGAAAGAAAAATATAAATTTGAGCTTGGGGCAGGATGCACCGCAGTAATGGGGCCTGACATGTATCCCTTTCTCCAGTCAAAACAGCTGGCTGGCCTGCTCGGCGGCCTCAAGGGGGCGGCAGAATATGAGGCGCTGGTCGGGAAAAAGGCAAATGCCGTAAGCGGGATGCGTCCTCAAAGTGTGGTACACGTAATTATTATCCTCTTTGTCATATTTGGTAACATCGTTTATTTTACATCCGGAAGGGCACGGCATGCGTAAGGATTCTAACTTTTTCATTCTTGTTGGCTCAATCGGATTATTCGTATGCATTAACATCTTTCTCATGGCATCGGGGAAACTGCCTTTTTCCTCCGACGGCTTTGGGATCATCCTGGGTGCAGGGCTTACCCTTGCCGTTTACAGCTTTCTTTATAAGGACAATCCGGCTTTTAAAATCGCCGAAAATCTTTACGTTGGAGTTTCCCTGGGTTATACCATCATTATTACATGGTTTAATTTCTTAAAACCCGACCTATACGACCCCCTTATCGTACCGATGTTTTCAAAAGCCGCAGAAAAGGCTCCCCAGTATGCGTTAATCTTCCCTTCACTATTGGGTATCTTTATGCTCCTGCGATTCTCAAGGAAATTATCCTGGCTGAGCCGCTGGACATTTGCATTCGTGGTGGGACTTGGTGCCGGGGTAAGCATTCCAAGGGTTATTTCGGCATTCATCCTTGAGCAGATAAAACCCTCCCTACACCCCGTCTTTTCAGGTGGGGAAACCATCCTTTCCAGCATTAACACCTTACTGATCATGCTGGGGGTTATCTCGGTGCTCATTTACTTTATCTTTTCAGTCGAGCACAAAGGCGCAATTGGGAAGGTATCAAAGATTGGAATATGGTTTCTCATGATCTCTTTCGGCGCATCCTTCGGCTACACGGTCATGGGCAGGTTGTCATTACTTATCGGTCGCATCCAGTTCCTTTTGAAAGACTGGCTGGGTATTTTGCAGTAGGGGTAAAGCATTTGCAGGTCGAAGACTGTAACATGTTCTAACACGTTATATCAGGTTGTAGCCTCTCCCTGGAATTCCTTCATGCAAAGCTTTAACGCCTTTCTGGCTTCTTTGTCTACAAACGAAAAGACACGACGAATAGAATCATGAGAACAGGAACGAGAATGTCCTACCACCTTAATAACCTCAAATCCTAGTGTGTCATGAAACTCGTAAAACTTACGATAGAGACAGGCATTCGTTACTGTACGATTCGTTCCTTTACTACAAAATCCATTCATTTCCAATTGAGATCTTCTTCGCTGTAGTCCTGTCACACACTGAGAATCGGAATATACATCCAGTGTTCCGAACCTTGAACCTGATAATTCTTTTTGGAAATCTTCAAGTGCCCACAAAAGGGTTTGAACTTCAAGTTTTGTCGATGAGGTAACTTCAAATCTTCGTAGTCTAATCTGCTCAACCAATTCAGGTCGAATAATTCTTTCAGGTGGTATTTCGAGAAATGAAGAAGGTATGACAAGATACGCTCCGAATCCGAGCATTAGCCTGGGATTTAAACTTACATCGGTGAAAAGGGCATAACGGTTCACGAGCGTTCCTTGATAATTATCTTATATTCTAGGCAGATTTAGCATTTTGGCTTGTGCTGCTTCAAGTATAGAATCCCGAATAAAAGAGCTTGCTTCTAATATCTCTATTCCGATTATTTCGCCGTCTTTGTTTAGCTCAGCAGTTATATTTGGACTCGACTCTACACTGCTCGCCTCATTTTCTTCAGAAATAACCAGATGCAAAACATCTTCATCTTTGAAATATGTCATTTTTGTTTTATTCATGTACAAACCTCCCTGTTTTGAGTCGGAAATTAATCTGTTGTCGTGTGGTTGCATGAATAGTAACAGGAGTTATGATATTTCCCGCTTCCTCATATATTTTTATCTTTATTCTACACCTGTCGGAATGTTATCGTATGACTTAGCGCATGTCAACCAAGAATTGGCAGCATTATGTTGAAAACTTGGGGATATTTGAGGCGAATAGCTTCGCACGTTCCTGTGAGGTAAGCAGAATAACTATTTGTAAGGCTAGACTTTATTGACGCCGCTAAAAGGCACGGAGGTGTCTTCCTGTGGACTTATCAGCTTATTAAGAGCATCCAGCACAGGTTCTGTAGAGTTCTGGAATTTGGCTATGGGATTCACTATCGCAAGACCGCGATAGTAGGTAACAAGCCCTTCTGCAACCTCTGTTATAATCTTATTAAAGGTATTTCGCTTCTTTGCCCTTGCCAACTTTACTTCGGGGCCTTTATCGCCTGTAATTGGAATTCTTTCGAAATTGCCGAAATCCATCCGCAATATGTTAATCATACCACCCTGACCGGACAATTGGTTAACAATCTCTGCTGAAGGGAGTGCGGCAATATAGGCTAAAGGATAGGTATAATCTTTGTATCCATCCTTGTTCACATAAAAATCACTCAGTATCCCCAGGGTCTCGAAATAGGCCTGCACCCTTGCAAGACATTTTTTGTTTACCAGCGCCTCATCTATTTCCTTGACCTGTTTAGCCGCTGTTTTCAATCTCCCCAGGATGATCGTGGTAGCAACTACCCTGTCCTGCTGATAGGTTTTTACCTCAATTTGAATATAATCGCTGCTCACAAAGTGCCACAAAAAGAGATTGCACGTCCTTTCGCCATAAAAAGCCGAACCGGTAAATTTTATATTTACTGAGGATATTTCCAATTCTGCAAAGAGGATTTCTAAGGGAAGGATAATCTTTGAAACGGTCATCGCACCAGGAACGATGTTGCCTTTTCTGTGGATGATATTATTATCGTTGGTTACGTCAACAAACTGTTCGCCGTTCTGTTTGGAGATTCTATATTCGTGCTTGATTAAAAATTTGTCCCATATCTGCAATCGGCATTCGTTATGGGAATTATTCTCCAGTATCAAACCAGGATGCGGTGTTCGTGCCTTTGCGTCCCGAAAGCAGATTTTATCGGTCAGAAAACCTTCGACCCGTCTCATGGGTATTGAAAATATAGGGGTTTGCGCTCTACTCATAGGCATTACCGATAAAAAAATTTGTCTTTTTACATTGTTCCTGATTCTATTACGTGAATTATCTTATGTCAAGGATATAAAAAAATATTTTAACTCCAATAAAATAAATCCTAAATGTTTATGGTAAAACAATCTATTGGTTGCATAATTTTGCATGACAAAGACATTGTAATTCACTTTTTACTACATATCAGAGTCACCACCGTTCGTCAGACAGGTATCCATTACTTGCCCTGTTATTAATCGAGAAGGATGACATCGACCAATTGCCCCACAACTAGTTTTTCTGCGGCTTCACGGACGACGAGCAGGCAGTTGGCCCTGGTTGTTGAGAGCAGATCGGCAGAACCATGCCATTCTACGGGAGAAACAAACCACATATTGTTTTGCATGCGAAGAAAGGCAGGGCGGTACTCACGGCGCTTTCTCTTGACAAGTATTTCTGTTTCCAAAGACGCCTTTACAGTAGTCCTATGGAGCGTGGGAAATCCCATCATTTTTCGAATAGCAGGATAAATAAATAACTCGAACGTGACAAAGGATGCAACGGGATTTCCCGGCAATGCAAAGATAAATGTCTGATCTTTTTTTCCGAAAATGACGGGTTTTCCCGGCCTTAGCGCTACCTTTTCAAAATATATCTGAGTATTTAAATCCTTCATTACATCACCCACGAGGTCATATTCCCCCATGGAGACACCACCGGAGAGGATCAGGATGTCCTTTTGCATTCCTCGGTGCATAATGGCTGAAATTTCCTCTTTCGTATCTTTAACAGTACCCAACAGTTCAACATCTGCCTTCAAGCGTCCGGCCTGTGCTGCGAGGGAATAACCATTACTATTCCTGATCTGTGCGGCGGCGGGTTTGGATTCGACATCCACAAGTTCAGTACCTGTAGAAATAATGCCTACTGTTGGCGCTGAAAACACCTCTACGCGCGACTTTCCCACGGTGGCAAGAATACCGATTTCCTGCGGTCTGATAGACATGCCTTTGCGGAGCACTGTCTGTCCGACCTTCATATCCTCGCCCATTATTGATATGTTTCTTCCTTTATCGATCGACCTGAGAATTTTTACACGATTATTTGCCGAAATGTCTTCTGTTTCCTCAAACTTGACCACAGCATCAGCCCCTTCGGGTACGGCAGCGCCGGTCATAATCTTGGATGCCTGTCCACGCAGCACCTTTTTCGTGGGCAGGTGGCCTGCTGCAATATCCTCAATTACGGTCAATTCAACCGGGGCACGAGCTGTATCCTCTGCAATAACAGCATAACCATCCATTGCCGAACGGTCAAATGGGGGCATATTAATGTCTGACTGGACATCCTGTGCAAGGCACAATCCCAGGGCACTCTCAAAAGGCACTGTTTTGGCTGGCAGTGGCTCAACTACATCCGTAACAATTTTTACAGCAGTATCGACAGAAATCATATTTTTATAGAGTTCCTTTTGGGGACGCGGATAAACGCAGACTTCGTCGTGATGGTTCGACAGACTCACCATGAACGGCACTGCATCCTGAGCCTTCGGCGCAAGCTCAGTCGAACGCTTGTCGAAGGATCAGTCGAACGATTATTGGGATTAAGGAAATTTAAAAGACAAAATTACCCTCGGTGTTCATCTGTACTACAATCCATCAACTTCTTGTTTTTTCTGCGTGTTTTTCATGCCGCCATTTCCGTAAGCGCTTTAATATCAAGGGCTGAAGCTGTCATCAGCGAACAAGAGAACT
>Ga0082335_1004937_pt1 | contig 19218 bp, 13 predicted proteins | sample Subgrocontami58m_FD_72375 | JGI IMG/M metagenome (GOLD analysis project Ga0082335, IMG submission 72375) | Subsurface groundwater microbial communities from S. Glens Falls, New York, USA - GMW37 contaminated, 5.8 m (SPADES assembly) (version 2) ... | reverse complement strand
TTCTGCAAGGTTTTGACTACAATTTATTTAAATCTTGCAATATCTGACAACTCTTTTTTTCCCTTTTATGCTTTTTACTCTCTGTTTATCTAACTTTTTTTACTTGTTAAGGAACGACTAATTATAATGACTATCGGTGAAGCGATGTGGCAGCCAAGATTTTTACAATGGGTTGCTGAGATTGCACCAAAGAATATGACCGGCATTTATATGGGCATTGGACAATTTCCGTGGTTCCTTACAAAAGTTGTTACAAGTCTTTACTCCGGTTGGTTCTTAATGCATTATTGTCCTTCACCTGAACAAACACCGTCTGTGCCGATGAATACGGAATTCATGTGGCTCATTTACGGATTCATTGCAATTATGTCGCCGGTATTTTTAATCTTAGCGCGTAAATGGATGATGAAAGGATTCAAAGAGAAGCATAGTTAGCTATTGGCTATTAGCTTTTAGCTGTTGGCTTAAAGCATAATTGTCATTGCGATCCCGATTCTGAGCGAAGCCGAAGAGTCGGGAGAAGCAATCTAATTTTCAGTAAGTATAATAAGAAGAGAGGACTAGGGAGAAAAATCCTCTCTTCTTCAGCTATGGGAGAAATTATTTTATAAGAATCATCTTTCGTATAAGATTTACTCCATTACCAGAAAGCTGGTAAAAATAAATTCCGGACGTTAAGTCATTCCCATCAAAATTAACTTTGTAATTACCTGCAGAAAATTCTTTTTCGGCGAGCAGACGAACAGTCTGTCCAATCGCGTTAAAGACTTTCACAACATAGTATCCGGTAATAGGAATTCTAAACTCTATTGTAGTAGTAGGATTAAATGGATTTGGGTAATTCTGGTTTAAAGAGAAGCTAACCGGAATTTCAGTAGAATTTTCAGTGGCGATCATTTGGTTATTTTCAGTACTTTCAATTGATGTATCAAATGATTTCTTCATAGCTTTTTGCGCATGCTGCCAAGCATTTTTATAACATTCAATTGCCTTATCGTTATCATTTTGTGTACGCTCTTTTGCTGCCTTTTCCATCTCTTCATTTGCTTTATCAATTTCTTTCTTGCAATCTTTATCACCATTGCAAGCAATTACTGCATCATTAATAGCTACTTGTGCAAGGTTTTGAACAGATGTAAGCAGTTCATTGATCACATCACTAAACGTCCCACTAATTTTTTTATCTGTTAATTCTTTTACAGCTTTCTTTTCTTCGTTAAATACTTTATTACCTTTTTCGGATAAGTGATTTTCATCTTCTCCCCAAAGTTCAGAAGCAAGACTATTTTCTATATTCTCTATTGCTTTTTTAACAGCATCACTGATTTTTTTATCAGAATTATTGCGATGAGAACTTAATTTATCTAGAGCATCTTGCAACTTACTCTTAATAGTAAGTGAAGATAAACTAAATTCTGCTATAATATTCTTATTAGCATCCATTGTAACGGTTATTGAATTATCAGTACTCGAAACATCACCCTTAAAGCCTTTAAAAGTGTAACCTGAGTAAGATGTCGCAGTTAGTTTAACTTTCGAACCATGAGGATATTTTGTTTTATCGGGATTTTTTGTTACAACTCCATTGTTTGATGTAATGATTAGAGTATGTGTATTTGATGTAAAACTTACAGAGATCGAATGATTAGAAGTAATATTTTTTAAAGTATAATTTTGATCTGAACCAACTGAAACGCCATCTATTAGAATATCTTCAATTTGATAATCGGCTTCAGGTGTTATTGTAAAAAGTTTATCCTCGCCATAATTTGCGTTTACATTTTCGGATGGGGAAATGATTCCGCCTCTTCCGGAAATTACGGTTATTTTATAAATATTTTGTACAAAATTTGCAACTAAGGCTCTGTTATTTGTTAAAATGAAATTATAAGTAGCACTTTCTGATACAACAGTATTTCCTTCGGTCCAATTGACAAAACTATATCCGCTGTTTGGAGTTGCAGTAGCTGTTATTAAACTTCCATTAATGTGTTGACTACCTCCGCTTGTTTCCCCTCCATTACTAGGATTGCTTGATAAGTTTACTGAGTATAATGTAGGAGCTACTGTTACAAAGTTTGCAACTATGGCTCTGTTATTTGTTAAAGTGAAATTATAGGAAGCACTTTCTGATACAACAGTATTTCCTTCGGTCCAATTGACAAAACTATATCCGATATTTTGAGTTGCAGTAGCTGTTACAGAACTTCCGGAATTGTATGGACCACTTCCGCTAGTTGTTCCGCCAATTTGTGGATTAGATGATGTTGATACGGTTAATGTATTAATTGATGAATAAGTTGCTAGTAATGTGAATCCGGAATAATCCTTAAATGCGTTTAACATTATGTACCACGTTCCGCTTTGTGGGTTATCTACTGTTACTATCTCTGATATTCCCGGTTCTTCGTATGGTCTGTAATCATAAAGTTCTAAAGTTGGTTGTGCACCATATCTTACATGTAAATCCGGATCTCCGCTTCCGGCGGTCATACTAATTTCTAATTTGTTTTGTCCGCTTGGTACATCAATTTTGTAATATTTCTGTCCACCTAGTATATCACCAACATTTGTTATTGCTATACCATTACTTAGTACAATATCTGATTTGGGAACATCGGTTCCATTTCCGCTGACGGCAACATTTTGTGTTGCTGCACCTGAACTAGTATTAGTTATTGTACCGCTATAATTTGTTGCTGTAGTTGGAGTGAACTTAACATATATAGTCGTACTTGATACTGTTCCATTTGTTGGAGTTAAACTAATTGTGCTGGTATATATACCTCCAGATGTTTGACTCAATGCAAATCCTGACTGAGCCGTTATAACAACACTTGAAGTTAAGTTACTCCCGCTCACCACATAACTCTGAGGACTTGAACTTGAATTTATGGTTTGATTGCCAAAACTTATTGTACCAGGATTTAGATTTATGATTGGTACATTTATTACTATTTGTGGTGCAAAGTTTCCAACTAAAGTTCTGTTTCCACTTATTGTAAATGTATAACTTGAATTTGTACTAACAACACTTCCATTCTCTGTCCAATTTTTAAAATTGTAACCGAGTGAAGGTGTTGCTGTTACAGTAACACTGCTACCGGAATTGTAAACTCCTGATCCTTGTCCATACGTTGTACCTCCAGCACTTGGATTACTTGATACATTAATTGAGTATTGTGTCGGCGGATTTACTGAAAAGTTAGTACTGAATTTCCAGGCTGGACCTATTGTTGTGTTACCATCTTGATCTGTGACAGTTGAATACCATTCATAGGTTTTTCCATTTTGTAAATTATTCCATGAATAACTTGCAGTTGAATTATTAGAAGCAGTCACCGTTCCTAATTCTGTGAATGATGAACTTCCGGTTCCACTCATGTCATAAGGAATTGAAAATTTATTTCCACTATCTGTTAAAAATTGATTAGTATAAGGTGAATAGGATGTTATATTAATCTTGTTTAAGGATGGAACAAATTCCATTATTCTTAACATCCCATTTCCACCATTTGTTTGGGTCTGATAATCTGACATCAAAGAATAGATTGTATTTCCGTTAGTACCAATATCAGATCTTCTAGCTGACACAACAAGATGTCCGCAGAGCATTAAAAAAAGATTCTTATTACCTTTTACACCATCAAAAATAGTTTGTCCGTAAGAAGTAAACGTACCATTTGGATTAACAATACTATGGCTAACCAGGATTGCTCTTTTATTTGGAAAAGATGCAATAGTTGCATTCGCCCAACTTATATGAGCGGCAGTAGGATAAAATTGTAAATAAACTACTATAAATTCCAGACCGCCTGAATTAAAAAAATCGTAATGATTAGCATTATTGCTTCCGTAATGGCCACCATAATAAGGACGTCCCGAGAATCTTGAAGCACTGAAGTAAATATCATAATTATTATATGTTGCCGGTGGTACCATATACTCACCCTTATCCATATCATGATTTCCGGCTGCTAAACCAAATGGAACACCGTACGGATATCCTTGAAGAGGTTTTTCAAGAGTACTAATAGCTGAGTTTGCATTTTTCCATTGCCACAGTATGTTTCCACGTTCTACAATATCACCAAAATGAGAAACATAAAGAATATTTTGACTTACGGCATTATCTGATATCCATTGTGTTTGAGATCTAAACATAGCAGTTGTACCCCCAAGCGTATCAGCTGAATAATTTTGTGTATCCGGTAATCCAATAATCTTAAAAGATGAACTGGTTTCTGATAATCTCCCATAAAATTTAACAGTAAGATTGGTAGAATTATTATCGCCGACTGCTACCGCTAATGTTGGAGCCGCAATGATAGTACTTCCATTTGATGGTAAAGATGGAACAGCAGTAGGAAATTGCGATCCTGTTTGAGAATAAACATGAGTAGTTGTAAAGAAAATGAGAATAATTGAGAATATAGCAAAGATTGAATGATTATGTAATTTATGAAATTTAAGTAGTTGATTTAACATAAATATATCCCTAACAAGTTTTTTATTGTGCAATATGTCTGAGACAATAATAATGCCGATGAAAGAGTGTAATATTAAGATGAAACTGCTTTTAAGGTTTAATTTTGCGTATCAAAATGAATATTCGTTTCATTTTAGGGCAAAGAAAATTAGAAGAAACATAGTGTCTGAATGAATCAATGATAATTTTCTTTATTACATACTGAGATAGTTTTATGGTAGTCAATGCCGACTTTTAGGCAAAATTAAAAAGAAGAGAGGACTAGGGAGAAAAATCCTCTCTTCTTCAACAAAGGGAGGAATTATTTTATAAGAATCATCTTTCGTATAAGATTTACTCCATTACCATAAAGCTGGTAAAAATAAATTCCAGACGTTAATTCATTCCCATCAAAATTAACTTTGTAATTACCTGCAGAAAATTCTTTTTCGGCGAGCAGACGAACAGTCTGACCTATAGCGTTAAAGACTTTCACAACATAGTATCCGGTAATAGGAATTCTAAACTCTATTGTGGTAGTAGGATTAAATGGATTGGGATAATTTTGAGCCAATGAAAACTCAGTAGGAAGATTATCTTTTTCATAAACATCAACCGTTACACCAGATGGTATTATATTTAATTGCAATGCATTTCCATTATTATCTATTGCAGTTACATCAGCAAGGGAAAATGTAACAATCTGATCAATGCTTGAAATAAATTGTGCTTGCGCGATTATACCAGAGCCACTTACTCCAGGACCAGAGACTTTTGAAATACCAATATCTACTGTTTGATTATTTACTTTTTGAGGAAAGAATAAGACTGATGAACCGGTGCCAAGAAATCCAACATTTTCAGCACTGCCATCAACATATGTACAAGTTGATTTATCACTTTGCAGCTTAAAAGAAATTCCATATAAATTTTGAATTTGATTTGGATCCCCAATTTTTACTTGTACTATGAATGCAGTATTGTTTTTTACTAGTGAAGAAATGATTGGTTTAATTGTTGCGTCTGCATTTGTTTTGGATAATTTTATTTCTGTCTTGTTTTCATCTTCTTGTACTGAAGTATGTGTTTTAATATAATTTAATCCTATGGGAATTATATCTGCGGAATTGATCGCTCCGTCACCATTAGCATCAGCATAAATACGCTTGGGAGTGCTGCCATCGCTTGCCCAAAGTACCCTTGAAAATGCTTGCCAAGAACTGCCTGGATTATTGCTGCCTGCTCCTGATTGACCATAATACAAACCGATAGGAATGATATCAGATGAGTTAACTGTCTTATCATTATTACAATCACCAGGCCATACATCAACTGCAATAATTCCAGCTTTTATCGTTACTGTAAGTGTTGATGAAGATAATGAAACAATTCCTCCTGTAGAGTTGATAGCAGTAATATCAGCCAGAGAAAATATTACAGATTGATCACTAGACATACCTGGAGGCGATGTAAATTTAGATCTAGCAATTATTCCAGAACCGTTAACTCCGGAACCGGAGCTTTTTGAAATACCAATATCCACCGTCTGATTATTTACTTTTTTCGGAAAGAATAAAACGGATGAACCTATACCAAGAAATCCACCATTTTCAGCGCTTTCATCAACATATGTACAGTTTAAATTATTACTTAATAATTTAAATGAAATACCATACAGATCGCTTACTGTATTAGGATCACCAACTTTTACTTCAACCCAGAAATCTGTTCCGTTTGAAATGGTAGAAGTTGCGATAGTTGGTTTAATGTTTGGAATTGATGGAGTACTTATTACAAAATTAGCTGTGATATTTTTATTCCCATCCATTGTAACTGTTATGGGATTTGTTAAACCCGTAACACTTCCACTCCATCCGGTAAAAGTATATCCTGTTCCTGGCGCTGCAGTAAGTTGGGCAGTTGATCCATGAGAGTAATTTGTTTGATTTGGGTTTTTCGTTACGGTTCCGTTTACTGAAGTGATAGTTAATGTATAAGTGTTGATTGCAAAGTTCGCAGTAATATTTTTGTTATTAGTCATTGCAACAGTCAAAGGATTTGTATTTCCGGAAGCATCTCCGCTCCAACCTGTAAATGTATATCCGGTTGCCGGCATTGCCGTAACTGTTACATTACTTCCCGAATTGTATGTACCGCTTCCGCTTGTTGATCCTCCATTACTTGGATTAGATAATAAGTTTAATGAGTACTGTGTTGGGGGATTTACCAGAAAGTCAGTTTTAAATGACCAGATAGAACTAGTTGTTGTCTTTCCACTTACATCAGTTACAGTAACATACCATTCATAGTTTTTTCCATTTTGTAAATTATTCCATGTATAAGTTGCATTTGAATTATTTGGAACAGTTACTGTTGCTATTTCGGTAAATGATGAACTGCCCGTTCCGCTCATATTATAAGGTAATGTAAATTTATTTCCACTATCTGTAAAACTTAGTCCCGTATATGGAGAATAAGTTGTTATATTAATTTGGTTTTGGAATGGAACAAATTCCATCACTCTTAAATATCCATTTCCGCCATTTGTTTGTGTCTGATAGTCTGATAACAGAGTGTAAATTGTATTTCCCTTTGTACCTTTATCAGCTCTTCTTCCTGAAACGGGAAGATGCCCGCAAAGCATTAAAAATAGATTCTCATTACCTTGTACAGCATTAAATATTGCTTGACCTTGAGTGGTAAAATTGGAACTACTGTCATTGTTTAGAATACTATGGCTAACCAGGATTGCTCTTCTGCTAGGATTAGCCGCAATTATATCGTTTGCCCATTTTAATTGCTCAGGAGTAGCATAATATTGTAAATAAACCACAATAAAATCTAGACCACCGGAACTAAAAAAATCATAATGATTAGCGTTATCCGTTCCATAATGCCCGCCATAGTAAGACCGTCCTTCGAATCTAGAAGCACCGAAGTATTTATTATAATTATTAAAAGTAGCAGGGGGCTTCTGAAATTCCCCGCCATCCATATCGTGATTTCCAACAGCTAAACCAAAAGGAATGCCGTTAGGATATCCTGTAATAGGTTTCTCTAGAATACTGAGGGATTTATTGGCATTGTCCCATTCTGTTAGTAAGTCTCCATGTTCTACAAGATCTCCAAGTTGGGCAACATAACGTATGTTTTGACTAATAGCATTATCCATAACCCATTGTGTTTGAGAACTAAAGATAGCTGTGCTGCCACCATTCATTCCAGCCGAATAATTTTGTGTATCCGGTAATCCTATAATTTTGAACGTTGGACTATCATCAGCTATTCTTCCCATAAACTTAACAACAAGATTAGTGGATGTATTATCGTTAACAGCAACAGTTAAAGTTGGAGTTGCATTTATAATACTTGCGTTTGATGGGGCGACTAAAGTTATAGCTACCGAGTTTGTTGATAGCCCCGGATTACCTGCAACCCAAGATGGAAACTTTATTAAAGTTCCATTTAATGGTGTAGAATAAAGAATTGAATTTATTGCAGTAGTTCCGCTTCCTTCGTTGAATCCCCATCTTCCAATTAATCCGGTTCCAGAGGTAAGTTCAACATTTATGTTATTTATAATATCAGATGGATTGCGCGCATAATTCCATATCCTTACTTCATCAATAACCCCTTGAAAGTAACCAGTTGCAGTACCGGATGAATTCAATGCAGTGGCAATTGCAGCATGCTGGATACTCGTATTTTCTGGCAGGAATGCACCTACAAGTAATGTAGCATCAAGTTTTCCATTAAGATAAATTCTCCATGTTGTTCCATCATAAGTTGCTGCTATGTGGTACCATACATTGTTAGATAATGTAGTGGTTCCGGTTATTGGATGATTACCGCCGTCTCTTTTATCTTCAAAATCTGCTGCTAGTTTTCCACTTGAATTAATACCCAAAAAATAATTCATATTTAGGTTAGCAGGTGTATCATCTTCACCTCTGCCTTTTGTAATAATTGGAATTGCGTTCATACCATAGGTACCGGTATTTGCTGTAACACCAGTTCCGGTTTTATATATCCAACATTCAAGTGTGAATGTAGATGTGCCTAGGACTGAAGCTGTTCCAAATGTTACATATTGGTCAGTAACATTAAACTTCAAAGCTGTTTGTGAATAGACTTTCGCTGCTGTTAATAAAAGAAAAGAAAAGAAGAATAGAGCAAATATAAAATGACTTTGCAATTTGTAAAGTTTTAGTACTCTGTATCTCATAGGAATTCCCCTATCAGGTTGATGATTTTAGAACAAGTATTATATGCAATATGAATGCCTATAAAAGATTTATAATTTGGGAAAAAATGCTTTTAGGGCTAACTATCACTGCCTTAAAATGATTATCAGTTTCGTTTTAAGGCAGGGAAGATTAGGAGTTACATTGAGTTAGCTCTAAATCTAAATATTACTTTCTTCATCTTTTTGCTCGGATTCATCATCAGAAGGGACGTTTAATAGTTGAATAAATATAGGTAGCAGCAGTTCGAAAGGATCATCTTCTTGACAACTTGGAATGAATTCGCAAATTCTGTAACTGATCATTAATTTTATCTGATTTTATACTGGAAAGTTCAGTTTATTACAGGTTAATAACTTCTTACAATTCTAAGTATGCTCTGAAATTAATCCGTAAAATTCCTTACATTTATCACGTAAATATTAAAGTATTTAATACATCTACATAAAAGAATTATTTAACCAAAAAGAGTTCCTACAATTAATAAAGACTAACATTGGATCTGGCTAAACAATATATCATACAATGCATTGTAGCCGCAGCCAATAACCTTCGTTTAAGCTCGGAGAAAATTGAAACTGTAGCCATTCTTCGTGAAAGATTGAACAACTGCGAATCTCTTTCGGAAGAGATTAAGAACTTCAAGAAAATAACTGAACTTTCTAAACTTGGTATTAAACTAGGCGACCTTCAGAGTTTTATTGAAAACGGTAAGATCGAGTTTGTAAAGCTATCGGATAAGTTTAAGGAACATAGTTATGGTCTTGTAAAAGAACTTAACGGTGTCCTTGATATTTTAACTCCTCACGCAGCAAGAATGTCATTCCAAAAATTAAATACAGGCGGATTAAATATTGATCTGACCAATCAAAAAGTAAATTCATTCGATTCTATTGTTCAATCACCGCCAGAAATTGAATTACCGAAAAGATCACGTGCCGATGAACTAAGAGAAGCAATAATTTTTGATGAGCTTAATAAAGAAAATGATTTCAATTTTGAAAATTTTGAAGAAAAAGTTTTAAGACCGGTTAAAGAACTTGATCCATTTCTAGACCGCGTTCTAAAATATGAATACACTGAAAATGAAATTAACAGTCACATCAAAATTATGTATGATAATGCCGGACTATCTAAGAAGGTAGGATTTGAGATAATATCAAATATGCACAGCATTTTTGCGAAAGGTTTGGAATTAATAAATCAGAAAAAAATTGCTCCAAGCTCGAATGTGATCGAATCATTACGAGCATGTTTAATAGTTATTGTTGCGGTAGTTCGCGGTAAAGATGTTGAAATAACAAATTATTTAACCCGTGCAGAAAATTTTGGTAAGACTATTTCCCCAAAACAGAAGGAAAGATAGATGGAATTATTTGCTGTTATTATGGCAGGCGGAGTAGGTTCGCGGTTTTGGCCAAGAAGCAAAGAGAAAAAACCAAAACAGTTGATTCGAATCTTTGGCGAAAACACGATGATACAAGATACAGTAAAGCGTTTGGAAGGATTGATTGCGAATGATCATATTTATATTGTTACTAATAAAACACAGAAGATGAGAGTGAAAGAACAACTGCCGCAAATTCCCGAAGAAAATATTATTGATGAACCGTTCGGAAAAAATACTGCAGTTTGTATTGGACTGGCATCAATCATTATTAAAAATAAAAATCCGGATGCAGTTACAATTACTTTACCTTCAGACCACTTGATCAAAGATGAAGAACAATTTAGAAAATGTCTCTATACAGCAGCAGAGTTTGCATATAAATCAAAAGGATTAGTAACCATCGGTATAACTCCAAATCGTCCTGAGACCGGTTATGGTTATATTCAGTTTGATGAAAAGGGAATTGATAACAACATTTATAAGGTGCTGACTTTTGCAGAGAAGCCAAATCTGGCAACAGCAAAACAATTTATCGAATCGGGAGATTTTTTGTGGAACTCTGGAATATTTATTTGGCATGTTGAGACAATTCTCGAAGAAATCAGAAAACATTTACCTGATCTATCTGAAGGACTTGATAAAATAGAAGAGTGCATCGGTACAAATGATTTTGAAAAACAAGTTGTACTAGTCTATGGTCAGCTTAAAAGTATTTCGATTGATTACGGTGTGATGGAGAAATCGGATAATGTTTATCTTACAAAAGCAGATTTTTATTGGAACGATGTAGGTAATTGGGAAGCCGTATATGAAATCTCTGAAAAGAATGAAGATGGGAATTCGATTATCGGCGATGTTTACACTGAAAAAACATTTAGTTCATATATCTTCTCACCAAGAAAATTCACTGCGGTTATTGGTGTAGAAAATTTAGTTATTATTAATACAAGCCAGGCTTTGTTGGTTTGCAATAGAAATAATGCACAGGATGTAAGAGAAGTTGTTGATTATTTAAAAATGAATAAGAAAAATGAATTAGTCTAACCAATCTAGATCCATTACGCAATGAAAAAACTAATTACTGAAGATGATGTTAAGAAAGTTTTAAGCAGGGGAAGCAAAGAGATTGTTGTTGAAAAAGGATCTGTTCTTACCCCACTAGCAAAAGATAGAATTCTTCATTTTGGATTAAGGATAGTTGAAAACGAATCAATGTCTTCTCTATCAGCTTCGAATTCTCAAGTCAAGATTGCGATTGGTTCAGATCATATCGGCGTAAAAACTAAAAAAGTAGTTTTTGATTTTTTGAAGCAGAAAGGTTACGAATTAATTGATGTTGGCACTTTTACAGAAGATTCTGTTGATTATCCGGATATTGCATTCAACGTAGCTAACAGAGTTGCAATCGGTGAAGTGAATTGCGGAATACTGATTGACGCAACCGGAATACCATCGGCAATAACTGCAAATAAAATTCCCGGAATTCGCGCGGCAACTTGTTATAATGAATTTTCAGCAAAGAGTTCAAGAGAACATAATGATGCAAATATACTGGCAGTCGGTGCAAGATCTTTAGGTGAGGAAACAATAAAATCAATTACAGAAATTTGGCTTTCATCAAAATTTTTAGGGGACAGGCATCAAAAACGATTGGATAAAATTAAAGCGATAGAAGAGAAATTCTCAAAAAAAATATAGAGTTGGAAACCTTTCATTATAATTGTGCTTTTTAGTAACCCCGACATTTATGTCGGGGGCAACATCAACCAATGTTATTCGGGCTTTAGCCCAAAACAGATTATTAATGTGGCTAAAGCCAATATTTTGTTAGTTTATTTTCTACACGTCGTAAACGTCGTGGTTATTGAAAAAAATGTTTTACGTAACATGAATTAGTAAATTAAAATCATTTAGAAAGAGATATTTCTTGTACGTAGAGAAATCAAAAGTAGAATCAGTTCAAAAGATATCTGAGAATATCTTCTTAATAAAAGTATTATCTCCCTCAATAGCTTCGCTTGCAAAACCAGGGCAGTTTTGTAATATCAAAGTTTCTGAAAATTCTTTTCCGCTTTTACGAAGACCATTCAGTATCTGTGATGTTGAAGGTGATAATCTTTTCTTCTTATTCGACATACATGGAGAAGGGACAAAGTTAATATCTGAAAAGAAACCGGGAGAATTACTCGAACTTCTTGGTCCATTAGGAAACGGGTTTGATTTTAAGGAAGGTTATGATACTGCTGTTATTGTTGCGGGCGGACTTGGTGTTGCACCGTTTCCATTTCTGCAAAAGAATCTTCCCGTTAATAAAAAAGTAATCAGTTTTATCGGAGGGAGATCAAAGAAAAATATTGTTACGTATGGATTAAAAAATGTTTTAGCTGCAACTGACGACGGCTCGGATGGATTTCATGGAACTGTGGTTGATTTATTTAAAAGAGAGATCAAAAACATTGCACAAAATAAATTTAGAATTTTTGCGTGCGGACCAACTCCAATGTTAAAAGCATTACAAAGTTACTGTATAGAAAATAATTATGACTGCCAGATTTCTGTTGAATGTGCTATGGCGTGCGGATTCGGGATTTGCCAGGGTTGCCCGATTGATCCAACTAACGGAGAATCATATTTACTTGTTTGTAAAGATGGGCCTGTGTTCGAAGCTAAATCAGTTAAATTATAAATATGGTTGATCTATCTGTAAATATTGCCGGACTAAGACTTAAGAACCCTGTTCTTTTAGCTTCCGGAACTGTCGGCTATGGAAATGAGATAGCAGAATTTACCGACTTGAACAAACTTGGCGGGATTGTAACAAAATCATTATCATTAAAACCGCGTAAAGGTAATCCTCCACCAAGAATAACAGAAACACCTTCGGGAATGTTGAATGCAATTGGTCTTGCTAATGTTGGTGTTGAATCTTTCCTTAATGATAAAATTCCTTTCCTAAAAAAGTTGAACACAACTTTGATTTGCAATATTGCAGCAAGTTCGATTGAAGAGTATGTTGAATGTACTAGAATATTAACTCTGGAAGAATCTATTCATGCATTTGAAATAAATGTTTCTTGTCCAAATGTAAATGAAGGAGGTCTTGAATTTGGGAATGATTTGAACGCAGTTGGAAGAATTACAGATAGAGTTAAAAATGCTACTGACAAAACAATTTTTATAAAACTTTCGCCCAATGTCTCCCGCATTTCTGATTTTGCAAAAGTAGTTAAAGAAAATGGAGGCGATGGCGTCTCGGCAATAAATACCTTGGTTGGAACTGCCTTTGATATTTATACTAAAAAACCAAAAATAAAAAATATAACCGGCGGATTATCCGGCCCGGCAATTAAACCGATAGCTCTTGCAAAAGTTCTTGAGATAAAACGCAACGTAGATATTCCAATAATCGGCATTGGTGGAATTATGGATTGGAAGGATGCAGCCGAAATGATGATAGTTGGTGCTTCAGCATTCCAAATTGGTACCGTAAATTTTATTAATCCAAATGCCGGGGTTGAAATCGTTGAAGGATTAAAATCTTATTGCGAACAAAATTCAATCAATAATATTTCTGATTTAACAGGTTCATATCAAATTTAACTATGAATATTAAATCCTCTCTGGAAAAACTTTTCTCATTACACCAATTCGGAATAAAACTCGGGCTGGATAATACACTTCAGTTATTAGAGAGAATTGGGAATCCGCATAGAGATTTGAAAACATTTCATATTGCCGGCTCAAACGGTAAAGGAAGTACTGCTTCGTTCATGGAAAGTTTATTAATGGAAGCCGGATATCGTGTTGGTCTTTATACATCACCTCATTTTGTAAAATTTAATGAGCGGATTAGAATAAATGGCGTTATGATTGAAGATGAGTATGTTGCAAAATTTGTAACCGATCTTGAAGATTATATTGAAAAATACAAACCAACTTTTTTTGAGATCACAACTGCACTTGCATTCAAATATTTTTATGAACAGAGAGTTGATTATGCTGTGATAGAAACCGGACTTGGAGGAAGATTAGATGCCACTAATGTTATTAATCCAATCGCTTCGGTGATTACATCAATTAGTTTAGAACATACCCAGCATTTAGGAGATACTCTCGAAAAGATTGCTTTTGAGAAAGCTGGAATCATAAAACTGAATTCCAAAGTTTTTGTTGGTAAAATGTTAGATGAACCGGAAAAGATAATTCGTAACAGAGCAGAAGAATTAAATTGTGATTATAACTTGATAAATGATTTCACTACTATAGAAGGTGACAGATTAATAGTAGATTTGCAGAAAAAAACTTTCTCGATTTATACCACTCCGCTAATTGGCACACATCAGCTTTACAATGCTGCCTTAGCTTTAAAGACAATAAATAAAAGCTTAAACATTAAAGACGGATTTATTATTTCAAGAGGAATTAGAAATGTAATTGAGAATACCGGAATACAAGGTCGTTACGAGGTAATTTGCAACAAACCAAAAATCATTTTTGATTCTGCTCATAACACAGAAGGTGTGAGATCATTCATTGAAGAATTTTCTAGGGAATCTAATTCCTATAAAGAAAGATTTTTACTTTTTGGAGCTATGAAAGATAAATCAATCGGTGAGATGCTCGAATCACTCCAACCTTATTTTCAACGTATCTATGTAACTAAAGTTGAAATTGACCGTTCTGCTACGGAAGAAGAGTTAGAATCAGCAGCAAAATCTGCCGGAATAAAGGTCAATCTAGTTCAAAATGGATATAGATTAGTTCAAGATTTCTTCAAAGAGAGGAGCGATAAATGCCTGGTAGTGCTTGGAAGCATGTATCTGCTGGGTGAAATAAAAAGTAAAATGTTAGATAAAAGTACTTGACAAAGTGGTATAGGGAGATTAATTTTCACCCGTGCCTCAATTGTCTTCAGTTTATAATTAATTTTACAATTATCAATTATCGAAATCCCCAGATTGTCAATCAATATAGAATATTACCAAGATTTTCTCACAAGCAATAGGATTTACTCATGCCAATGGATATCTCAGAGCTGCAATCAAAAAAGATTGTAGATCTCTACAAAATCGCTAAAGATTTTTCAATTGCCGGTTACAGCGATCTCCGCAAACAAGAACTCATCTTCAAAATTTTAGAAGCTCAATCACAAAAAGACGGTCTCACTTTCTCTAAAGGTGTTTTAGAGGTCTTGACCGACGGGTATGGCTTCTTACGATCGGCGGATTATAATTATCTACCGTCGCCGGATGATATTTATGTTTCACCCTCTCAGATCAAAAGGTTCAGCTTAAGAACCGGTGATTTTGTAAGCGGGCAAGTCCGTCCGCCAAAAGAAGGTGAAAGATTTTTTGCTTTATTACGTGTTGAAGCTGTTAATGGAAAAGATCCCGAAGCGATCCGAGAAAGGACTTTATTTGACAACTTAACACCGCTCTATCCTACGAAAAGATTAAAATTGGAATCTGCACCAGGAGAGTATTCGATGCGTATAATTGATATGCTTTCTCCAATCGGTAAAGGACAGAGAGGATTAATCGTTTCTCCTCCAAAAGCCGGTAAGACAGTATTATTACAAAAAGTAGCAAACTCATTATCCAGAAATCACCCGGAAGTTAAAATTATTATGTTATTAATTGATGAACGTCCTGAAGAAGTAACCGATATGCAGCGCTCAGTTCAAGCAGAAGTAATAAGTTCAACTTTTGATGAACCGGCAGAGCGTCATGTTCAAGTTGCAAATATGGTAATTGAAAAAGCAAAACGAATGGTTGAAGCCGGAGACGATGTTGTGATCTTGTTGGATTCAATTACACGTCTTGCCCGTGCACATAACACAGTTATACCACACAGCGGAAGAATATTATCCGGAGGTGTTGATGCTAATGCACTTCACAAACCTAAAAGATTTTTTGGAGCTGCAAGAAATACTGAAGACGGTGGAAGTTTAACTATTATTGCTACAGCATTAATTGATACCGGAAGCAGAATGGATGAAGTAATTTTCGAAGAGTTCAAAGGTACCGGCAATATGGAATTGGTTCTTGATAGAAGTCTTTCGGATAAGAGAATATTCCCTGCAATTGATGTTAATAAATCCGGAACTAGAAAAGAAGAATTACTACAAAAAGAAGAAGAATTAAGTAAAGTATGGATTCTTAGAAAAATAATCAGTGAATTTGATTCTGCTGAAGCAATGGAATTTCTTTTAGATAAGATGAGAGGAACAAAAAATAATAAAGAATTCATGCTTAGTATGAATAGCTAATCAATTTATGGGAAGCATGATTCGATTGAATAAATTAAAAATAGTTTTTCTTTTTTTACTTTCTTTTTTAAATACTATTCCGGCACAACAAAGAGAAAGACATCTTCCGTTATCAAGGTTACCAATCTTTTTAGAGAAGAATATTATTTTTTCTGATAGTTCTTCTGTCTGCTATTTTTCATATCGAATCCCATTCCAGGAATTATTCTTTACAAAAAATGATAATAAATATACTTCTGAATTTATCTTTGACCTTGAGATCAAAAACGCTAATAAGATTATTGACCGAAAATCTCAAAAAAAATCAGTCGTTGTTAACACCTACGAAGAAACAAAAGCTGTTGATAGTTTTGCCCAGGGTATGTTGAGCATTGAAAACAGAAGTAAAGAATATGTTATCTATCCGTATTTAAGCATAATTAACAACTCTCAAAGCATTCCCCTTGATTCAATATCTGTTCACAATAATTTAATTCTTAAAGAAAAAATTGGTAGGCCAATCGTAGTTCAGAATAATGAATCACAGTGTGAATCCGGGAATAATTTTCAGCTAGTTAATTTTATGAATACAATTCCATATTCAATCAAGGATTATTCAATTCTAATTCCGGTTTTAGATTCTACTGCGAATGAATTGAACATAAAAATCGAACAGGATGGTAAAGAAAAAGTAAATCAAAGAGTTAAAGATTTCTTTCATAGTGAATACGGGTTTAAGGAATGCGATAATAAGATTGTTCTTTACTCCGATAAGAAGCTTTTGAATACAAAGTATTTCGTGATGAAAGATTTTAGTTATTATCTGGAAGAAGGGAATACTAGATTTATTATCTCGCATGGCAGTACTAAGCCGGTTGAGTTTGATTTTACTGTTTTATGGAATGATAAACCTAAATCTCTTATGAATCCTGAATTTGCAATTCAAGTTCTAGAAGTAATTGAGAGTAAACAAAAAATTGAAACTCTATTTGATGCAGATAAAAATGAATATGCCAAAAATCTTAAGAAATATTGGGACGAAAAGACAAATAACAAGAAATATGCATTCAATGAGCTTGAGAACGAATTTTATAAACGAGCAGATTATTCAATTGATAATTTCAGTACAGTTAGTTATCCTAATGGTGTGAAATCTGACCGCGGAAAAATATATATAAAATTAGGTAAACCTGATGAAGTAATACGAGAGTATTCAAATTCGAACATTGTTATTGAAATATGGAAATACATAAAACTTAAAAAAGAATTCATATTTACGGATAAAACTGGATTAGGAAACTATACGTTAGACTAAAAAATGAAAACACTTGCGTTCACATGCGGTGACATAAACGGTATCGGCCCGGAGATCTGTATAAAGGCGATAAATCAGATCTATAGTCCATCTGAAAGAAAAATTGTATTATTTTGTCCTTCAAATGTTATTGAACAAGAATTACTCGGCACAGCTCATTCGTTTAGTTATCAGATTATAAAAGATAAATTCCCTCAAAATTTAGATCCTTCATATGTTACAATAATAAATATAGGTAACTACAAACAACAAGTTGGCAAACCAACTCTCTTTTCCGGAAAAGCTGCGTTCGCATCGCTGAAGAGAGCTTATGAAGCGGCAGCGTTAAAATTAGCCGATGCCATTATAACAGCTCCGGTTTCAAAAACTGCATTCAAAATTGCCGGGATTAAATATCCCGGGCAAACTGAGATTTTTGCAAAATATTCTAAATCAAAAAATTATTTGATGGTTTTTCTATCTAATAAATTTATTTGCGGCTTGACAACAATACACGAACCAATCAAAAATGTTAGTAGACTAATTACTAAACAGAGAATAGTCTCTTCCATAAAGACACTCAATGAAACATTATTAAGAGATTTAGGAAAAAGCTCAACAAAGATTGCAGTACTTGGATTAAATCCGCATGCTGGAGAGAATGGAAACATCGGGAAAGAAGAATTTTCGTCAATTGGTCCGGCTATTAGATCAATAAAAAATATTTCTGTTGAAGGTCCTTTTGTACCGGATGCCTTTTTTGGCAGCCACAAATACGAGGATTACGATGCAGTACTTGGCATGTACCACGATCAAGTCTTAATCCCTTTTAAGATGATGAATTTCAATAGTGGTGTAAATTATACAGCAGGACTTCCAATCATTCGTACTTCACCGGATCACGGAACAGGATTCGATATTGCCGGTCGTGGAATTGCTAATCCACAAAGTATGCTTGAAGCAGTTAAGTGGGCAGAAAAAATTATTACGAATCGGAGACAAAAAAAATAGTAACAGTAAGCAATTATTCCGCTATTGCAGAGATTTATCCACATATCATGCGTTCCATTGATTATGAAAAATGGGCTGACTACATTTATCAAATTAGCAAAGAAGTTAAGAAAAAAAATATCTCAGTATTAGAACTTGCCGGTGGAACGGGAAACATTGCATTAAATCTCAGTTCTAGAATAAAAAATATTATTATATCAGATTTATCCTTCTCAATGCTGTCGCGACAAAAAGATTCTCAATTATTAAAAATATGTTGTGATATGAAATCTCTTCCATTTAAAAAGAAGTTTGATTTTATTTTCTCAACATTTGATAGTGTAAATTATATTAACAAGAAAGAGAATATTATAAAATTGCTGGATGCTATCAGCAATTGTTTAACAGATAATGGAATTTATACTTTTGATGTAAGTCTTGAAAAAAATAGTATGAAATATGAAAAATATCTTAACCGTAGAGGAAAAGTAAATGGAGTAGTGTTTCAGCAGAGAAGTTTTTTTGATAAACGTACACGAATTCATTATAATCATTTTGAATTAACGCTTGCCAATGGCAAAAAGG
>Ga0082335_1004936_pt1 | contig 19226 bp, 16 predicted proteins | sample Subgrocontami58m_FD_72375 | JGI IMG/M metagenome (GOLD analysis project Ga0082335, IMG submission 72375) | Subsurface groundwater microbial communities from S. Glens Falls, New York, USA - GMW37 contaminated, 5.8 m (SPADES assembly) (version 2) ... | reverse complement strand
CATGGGGTACCTGGGGTATCGGAGGCGAACGTCGTTTTTTACGAGTTTAACTGTTGCACAAATATCTGAATTTTCCCTGATATTGGTGGCTATGGGGGTGCGGCTTGGGCATGTGCCGAAGGACATACTGCACGTGACGACGTTTGTGGGTGTTGCCACCATGGTCATCTCAACCTACGCTATCTTGGGAAGCAATAAGCTCTATCGAAGGTTTCGCGAAGCGCTTGCCGTCTTTGAGCGCAAGGAGCCGACGGCTGAGCGCGGGGAGACGGAAGAGGTCCTCCGCGGCCATGCTCTGCTTTTTGGTCACAACCGAGCGGGCAGATTTATCCTGCCGGTACTACAGTCACTGGGGCTGCCGTACGTGGTTATCGATGCGGATCCGCATGTGACTGAAGCGCTTCGTTTGCAGGGTGTCCCGTGCCGGTCGGGAGACGCGGCGGATATTGAGTTTCTCGCGCGTGCAGGCGTTCGCAACGCGTCGCTGATTGTTTCGACGATTGATGATCCCGAAGATAACGAATCGATCCTTTCCGTACTGGAAAGCGTCAGGCACCGAACATGCGTCGTTATCATGACGGCGCGTACTGCCTTTGATGCACGCCGCCTCTATGACCTGGGCGCAGATTACGTTCTCGTGTCGAGATTTTTAGGAGGGGAGCATATCGCTCATGTTCTCCATCAACACGAACTGTCACGAGAGGCGGTTACCGCGTTTGCCAGCCGTCACCGCGAGATTATTTATCAACTCGCTACGTGATATATACTATCCTCGATTGAAAGATTGCAGACTCAACCGCCGACCGTCATCTCGATTGACACTATTTATGAGCCTATTTGCTATCGTCAACAGCTTCAACATCGAGTACGGGATGGGATAAGGGGCAGGGGCAGGGAGGTATTATTCGATCTTGACAAATTTAGTGATTGACAACAATAACGCGGCCGCGTTATTGTTGTCAATGGAGGATTAAGAGATGAAGATTAAGAAGCGGCGGCCGAAGCGATCAGCGTTTGCCAGGATTGATTGGGAGAAGGCAGTGGCATTATTTCATGAGCCACCCAAACAGGAAAAGGAATCGGGGAACTATCCATCCACCAAAGAGATCCTTTCGTTTCTTGCGGGAGTAGGCGTCGTGGGCTTGATTCTTGCTTTTCCACCCGCTCTCACAGGCGTTGCCGCATTTATCCGTTTGGGCCGGCGTGACTACAGCGGATGGGGGATGAGGAGAACGCTCAAGCGCCTAAAAAAACAGAAGTACGTTTCTGTGAAAGAGGATGATGAAGGAAACGTGACGGTGCGGATTACCAAGCAGGGCATGACGCGGGCGCTATCGTATAAGCTTGAGTCCATGGCACTGCAAAAGCCAAAGAAGTGGGATGGGAAGTGGCGGGTCGTGGCGTTTGATATTCCGGAGAAATATAAAGGATTGCGGGACGTATTCCGTATGCGGCTTGGTCAGCTTGGACTCTATCAGTTACAAGAAAGCGTGTACGTATCGCCCTATCAGTGTTTTAAAGAGATAGAGTTTCTACGTGAGTTGTACGGCGTTGCTTTCACGGTTCGCTACATTGTCGCCGATAGCATAGAAGACGATGCTTCGTTGAAGCAGCGCTTCCAATTGTGTTGACAACAATAACGCGGCCGCGTTATTGTTGTCAATGGAGGAGGTATTGAGATAATAAATGTAAGTATTGGTGAGTCGTGTCCTCCGCTTCAAAATCGAGCACGGGATGGGGTGAAAATCTTCAGGCTTGTTGACTGACTAGTGCGTTTAATGCGGCAGTTATCTCAGGAAGTAACGTGCTTTGATAATTTTCTGCAGCAGCCTTGCCTTCTGGTAATGTAATTGAAAGAAAAATTAGATCATCTGGCATCTTTCCATTCACAGCGTAAAAAATAACTTCACCTTTCTGCGTTGATGCTCTGATTATTCCAGACGTTGCTGGTTTATAGTCATCACCCAATTGTTCACTGAGATCCAGCCACTCTGCTTTTACTGCTCCAGGAGGTAGTGCTGTTAATATTTTTTCATCAACTTCTTGATTAGCCATTTTGATACCTCCTTTAATAAACTCGAGTCTACCTCTCTCTCGATAAAGTCAATGGGACAAGGTAAAATGGGAAGATGGATTCCGGGTCAAGCCCGGAATGACAAAAATATGAACGGATTTCGGTTTAAGATTCTCCACAAAGACAAAAAGACAAACGCTCGGGTGGGGGAGATTACGACGGCGCATGGGGTGATGAAGACCCCGGCGTTTGTGCCCGTGGGGACGCAGGCGAGTGTGAAGTCCTTGACTCCGGATGAAATGAAAGAGGCCGGCGTCCAAATTTTTTTTGTCAACACCTATCACATGTATCTTCGGCCGGGGATTGAGGTAGTAGAGAAGCTCGGGGGTTTACATAAATTCATGGGATGGGACGGGCCAATCATAACGGACTCGGGAGGGTTCCAGGTGTTTTCATTAGGGAGAAGTGACCTCGTCAAAATTACGGATAACGGTGTAGAATTCCGGTCGCACTGGGACGGGAGTAAACACTTGTTAACGCCGGAAAGTTCGATGGAATGGCAGTGGAAGCTCGGAAGTGATATCCATATCGCCTTTGATGACTGTACAGGCTACCCCGTGACGCATCAGGCTGCAAAGAGATCTCTTGTTCGGACTCACAGTTGGGCAAAGAGAAGTTTAGCTTCGCATCAGAAGCAGAAAGGATCTCAAGCGCTCTATGGTTCGATTCAGGGGAGTGTCTATGAGGACTTGCGCAAGGAATCAGCTACGTTTATCAGTTCTCTGGATTTTGACGGGATTGCTATCGGCGGGGTGGCTGTCGGAGAGAGCAAGAAAGAAATGGTTAATGTGCTGGATTGGGTGTTGCCGATTTTGCCCGAGGAAAAGCCGCGGCATCTTTTGGGAGTAGGGGAGATTGATGATATTTTTGCTCTTGTCGAGCATGGTATTGATACGTTTGACTGCGTACAACCTACCAGGCTTGCGAGAATGGGAAGACTTCTGGCACAAAACGAAATTGACATAACGAAAAAAACATTTGCGGAGGATAAAAAACCAATAGATCCCGAGTGTCAGTGCTATACGTGCACTCATTTCTCCCGTGCATATATCCATCATCTGTTTCATGTAAAAGAGCTTTTGGCGTATCGATTGGCCACGATTCACAATTTGTGGTTTGTCCATCGTTTGACTCATGATATACGGGAAGCGATTGGAGATGGGACGTTTCTTGCATTGAAAAAGAAATGGATATAACATTGTGATATATGGGAGCATTCGGCGGATTTTATAAAGGCGAAAAAAAGAAATTCAAGAAAGGGATTCTTGAGAAGAAGGCGCAAAAGCAAATAGGCGACAATTCTCCGTGGAGTTTGCCGCAAGTTGAGATAATCAAAAAAGGCAAGAAAGAGTGGTAGTATTAAAGGATGAGTCTTACCCACAGGGATCAGCGAATCGGATCCCGTTATCTTCCCCGTTTTATCTTTGCCGCATTTTCAGTTTTGTTTATTGTCCTTGTCATTATTTCCTGGAATATCGTTACCGCTCTTCCGTCAGAGCGAACGACAATAGCCATTGCAGGGGATCCCGTATACGTTCTGTCATGGGATGAAGTACAGCGGACTCTCACGGTTATTCCCATCCCTGTGGATGTCTACCTGGACGGGGTGTATGGGGTGGGGAGTCTTTCCGTAGCATCGCTTCAGAAGCTTGAAGCGCTTGACGCCAAAAAGAAAGGCTTGTTTGTCAAAAGTTTGGAGAATACACTTGCCCTACCCATAGTAGGGCAGTGGAGCGATCTCTCACCTGCTCTCCGGTTTCGGTTATGGTGGATACGGAAATGGCTTCGTCCCGATGCAGTCAAGATGATTGATTTGAAATCAGAAAGTGTACTGCGAAGCGATGTTCTTGCCGATGGGAGTGGGATTCGCGTATTCGATGTAAATCGGTATGATGCGGTCATCGGAAACCGTCTGGAGGTGGATAGCATTCGCCGCGAAGAGCTTCGTATCCGGTTGGTGAATACAACTTCCGTTGCCGGACTGGGCAATCGTGCAGCGCGCACATTTAGTCTCGCAGGAATGGTAGTGATAGCTGTAGAAAGCGAGCCCTCAGTCCAAAAGTTTTGCTCCATCCATACAAAAAAGGAGTTACAAGACAGCAAGACCGCAACATTTGTAAAACGGGCTTTTCACTGTAGTTTGACCTTAGCGGATTGGGATGAACGGGCTGATTTAACGGTAAAACTCGGGGAGGATTATGCCAAAGGATTCACAACGTCCGATTGATCTTCTTTTTCTTCTTCCTCTTCTCCTTCTCCTTCGCCGGTGGCTGTTGCGTCCGGCTTTTCACTATCCCGATTGATGGTTGAATGCGATCCGGAAGAAATCGAAATCGATGGTGATGTAAAGCTGGGCTGGTTTGCAAATTTTTTACCACGGGAGATTTCGCGAAGCATGAGAATAAGTGATTTTTTAGCGACGCCCTTTACTAGTGCCTGATAACGGTTACCGGAGGCGATGAGACGCAAAAGTTTAAACGATATATCATCGGGGAGTGCCGCAATATAGATATTGGGAAATATTCTGACTTCTACACAATGGTTACGTGGTTTGAGGGTGACTTCCATTCCGGGGGTGAGCGCCGCGCGCGTCTGCGCCGGAGCCAGGTTGACGCAGGCGACAATTTTCGTCACCCCCGGCTCTTCCAGAAACGAAAGCGGAGAAACGTGATTTAAAATGGGTGTTTGGATGGTCTTCTTTTTAATCGAACCTAGGTTTTTGACATGCTTGAGTGCAATTTGGTTATACGCGTCAAGTTTGAGAACCTTTTCAAACGTTGTTTTGGAAAGCGTTTTTTGCCCGTTTTGCGCGTATGCATATCCCAAGCGGTTGAGTGTGGCGATATTGTCGCGGTCTTCCTTTATGAGAAGCGCATTGATACGGATTGCCTCTTTCCAATTATAAGAAAGTGCGGCGGTAATAGCGGCTTCGGCAGTAGGAGTAAACATACGATGAGCAGCGGCAGTGTAACGGGTTTGGTTGAGAAAAGTCAAGGGAGAAGATACAATTGAACGATGCATCGTATTCGTACATACTTTCGCCGGTGGGAGCGCCATTACACCATTTCCAAACGCCAGGAGTTTGTCATTATTACACTTATCCTCACGGTAGGGCTGATGGTGACCCAGGTCGTTCCGGGAGAGCTCCGGTATCCGTTAGTCCTTACATTTAGCATTGCTACGTACTTCCTCTCTGCCTTTGGACTTCGTGAAGATCTTGGCGGAATCGAGTGGCTTACGCTCCTTACACTCCCGACACTTTTTACTGCAGCAGTTCTTCTTTTTTACTTTCTTCTGCCGGTCCGGTGGCTTACCCGTCTTCCGGTAGCAGCTCTTTTTGCTGTCGGTATGTATGCGCTCCTCCTGACGGAGAATATTTACAATGTCGCGGCGGAGAGATCAATCGCTCTCCTTCGGGCAGCACATTCGGTCGGATTTCTTCTTACACTCATTACATATTTTCTTCTCGTTTCTACCATACTCTCGTTTCGACTCGCTGTAGGATGGGTGAGTGTTATCGTAGGGATAATGACATTTTTATTGACGTTTCAGGCGCTTTGGGCGGTGGAGTTGACACCCCAAGTGAGTAGGCGAGTGTGGCAGGTGAGCGTGAGTCTTGCAATCGTTTTGGCCGAACTCGCATGGATTTTTGGATTTTGGCCGGTACAACAGGCATTAATAGCTCTTTTTCTTACAACTTCTCTCTATTGTTGTGTCGGGATGGCCCAACAGTATCTCGAGGCCAAGCTCTATAAAAAGACTGCAATAGAATTTGGAAGTGTGGCTATTATTGTATTTATTATTCTTCTGATTGCGACAAAATGGAGAGGATTTATATAGGAAAGAGGGGAGTGTGATGATATAGTTTGATATATACTATAGGACATTGTGGATAAATCCAGCACCATCGGAATGGTGTTGGATAAATAATTTCACGACATCTGAAACTATATTTCACAAGCAGTCTTCACAGCTCTATTGCTACATTGAGTACGTAATGTATGCGTAATTATTGTACTTTGGATTGTTACTACGCTCTAAATCTTGCTATACCAAACATGAATAGCGTGTGGATACTTGTCTCAGAAATGGCAGATTGGAGCATAAGAACAATCTAAATAACACCGAAAACCGTATTAATAAGCTTGTAGAGGAGAAGACGTCAGCCTCAAAAGTATAGGTTTAGAGCATAATAACGCGCTATTTTTATCTCTCTATAAAACACCCGAAAGAGAGTTTTGGAGGACTCGTAAGGGATCAGATTCTTTGTATCCATGAGCGATCGAGAGGTCGATAGAGGCTTCTCCAACGTGTTTGAAGGCCTTGCTCCGGACGGGTGGCCTCTTATCTTCCCTAAGGGTCTCTTAAGGACAGGTAGAGCGGGAAAAGCTATATAGTCGCACAATAATACTTTTACGACGTCACGGAGTGACGTCCGTAAAAGTATAGGCACATTTTACGAACGTCTTCGGACGTCGTAATAATATACCTTTATAACTTCATGACTTCATCCTCTCTAACCCATCCTAGGGCACTACAGGGGCCCAAATTTGAGGCTAATTTTGGAGGGCTTCTCCCAGTATCTTTTCAGCCAGAAAGTAATTTTCGATATGCCGTCCGTTGGGCTCGACAAGCATCCAAACGTCGTCGCGATTTTGGAAAAGCTTTAGAAGACTTATCATCTGATGTTTGTTTGGGATTGCTTGGTTTGTTTGAAAAAGCGGGTTATCCAAATGGTCATGAAAATCCGTGCCATTGTACGGCGGCACAAGAAAGCCTAAGTGAATGAGTCGTGTGGCGCCCGCAAGCGTCTGAGTGCTGCTATATAAGAACCTCCAAATATCCCGCGGATTGTTTGACGTTGGATCGGTTGCCGTATGGACGAAGTCGTTGGCCACAGCAATGCCGGCGTCTCCGGTAGCTTGAATAGACGCGACCGGTAGCTGATAGATATCCAAGGGTTTGAGGCGAGACGCGGGGTTATACCAATCGGTTTTTGGCAGAAGTCTGCTGACCGTTTCAACGGTCAGAATGACTCCGCGATCCTTGGCATACCTATTAAGTTTGCCGATTTCCTCCAGAAATATGGGTTGCGCCTGGGCAAGCGGGATCGGCGCAGATACATACGGATAGTCCATGCAATCCAAATCTATCTTGACGATCGCGCGGCTGCCGGGATGAATGTTAACGTATTGAAATTTGTGAGAGGCGGCAATGTCAATTGTTTTTTTCACGAGTGCTGAAGAACCATCCAGAATGGATTGATCCGGATATCCAAATCCCGGTGAGATGCTGCCCCCCAGAACGCCCCAAAAATGCAAGCCCACCTGCATTTTTCGGCGTTTGAGTTTGGCAAAGAGCTCGTTGTAATCGTCCGCGCGGTTGATGTTAAACCAGACTTCAGCAAACGGGGCGTTAGTTTGTTCCAAATCGAGAAAGCTATTTTTATCCGGGCCGACTTTGATACCAAGGATCATAGGTATTAAGTATATCAGATTAGTGCTTGACAATTGTCATACGTCGTACAATTATGGTTATAGATGGATTTACATAAACTCCTCATTGATTTTTTGGAATATCTTGAATTGGAACGAAATGTTTCTAAGCTTACGATTCGTAACTATAAACACTATTTAGAGCGGTTTTTGGCTTTCCTCGGCGCTAACTCCCCTACTCCCGCCTCCATTACTCCGGAGAAAATACGCGAGTATAGATTATTTTTATCACGCTTTGCCGATACCCATGATATGACGCTCAAGCGAATCACCCAAAATTATCACCTCATCGCGCTTCGGTCATTTCTCAAGTTCCTTATTAAACGGGGGGTGAAGGTTGTGCCTCCGGAGACCATCGAGCTTGGTAAAGCCGAAAGCCACAGCATCAAGTTTTTGGAGCGGGATTCGGTTGAACGGCTCCTCAACATGCCAGAAATAAGTACACCTGAAGGATTTCGGGATAAGGCAATTCTTGAACTATTATTTTCGACTGGTCTTCGGGTGTCAGAATTAGTAGGACTCAACCGCGATCAGATTAATCTCGAGCGGAAAGAATTCGGTATCATCGGCAAAGGCCGGCGCGCGCGTGTTGTGTTTCTTTCCGATACCGCAGCCCAGTGGCTGGATCGATATCTTAAAAGCCGCGATGACCTATGGAAGCCCATGTTTATCCGCTACTGCGGCAAAACTCCGGATGAGAATGATAAAATCGGGGAGTCACGGCGCTTAAGCGCCCGAAGTGTCCAGAGGTCGGTGGAAAAGTATGTGAAAAAGGCGAGGCTTCCGGTAAAAATTACGCCCCATGGCTTGCGGCACAGTTTTGCGACGGATCTTTTACATAGTGGCGCAGACCTTCGTGCCATTCAGGAACTTTTGGGTCACAAAAATGTCTCGACGACGCAGATTTATACCCATATCACCAACCCGCAACTCCGGGAGATACATGCAAAGTTCCACAGAAAATGAAAATCGCCATCATCTATAGTCTTCCTACCCGCAGGGCGCTGACCACTCCCTTTAAGGGTGCCGATGAGGACACCAAAGATTCTGCTCTGGAAATTGCCGAAGCGCTTCAATCCAAAAACGTGGAGGTTATACTCGTTGGGGTCTCCGAGGATACGATTAACGAAATTTCCCAGGTGAAGGCCGATTGTATATTCACGCTTATCGAATGGGATGGCGAGGATATGCCACTATTCTTACGGGCCATGGAACTTATTGAACGGATGGGAATTCCGTTTACCGGATCGGGAATTGCGACGATGCGGACACTTTCCGATAAAGTGAAAATGAAAGAAGCTCTTGACGCGGGCTCTATTCCCACGCCGCGTTGGCAAGTATTCCGTGACGGGACCGAACCCGTACGGGAGGATTTTCAGTACCCGGTCATCATGAAGCTTGCTCTTACGCATTGTAGTATCGGACTCACCCGGAGTGCAGTCGTTGATCGTCCGGAGGAGGTCAGTCCTCATGTAGAAGAACATATCGCAATGTTTCATCAGCCAGTCTATGTAGAGGAATTTATTGACGGCCGCGAGTTTCAGGTGACGATACTAGAAGAAAAAGGCGAGCCGAGAGTCCTTCCTCCGGCGGAGATTGTGTTTAAAAAAGGAGGGAAGGATAGCTTTCTCACGTATGAGAGTAGGTGGGATGAGGAGCATCCGGATTATAACCTTTCCAGTGTAAAACGAGCTGAAGTCTCCGCGTATCTTACAAAACGCCTTGAGGACGTTAGTCTTATGGCCTTCCGGTCGCTTGGATTTTGTGATTATGCACGGATGGATATACGGACCCGTGGTGAAGAACCGTTTATCCTCGAGGCCAACACTAATCCGGGACTCGGAGATAGTGATGATTACGGCATGACCATCTCTTATAAAGCCGTAGGTATGACATTTGCTGATTTTGTGTGGAAAATAGTAGAGTCGTGTCTCAGACGGGAAAAAGTTTCGCAGTCGCGATTTTAAACTTCGGCAGATTCGCTTCATCTTTTGCAATGACCAGCATGAGTTGTTCCTGCCAGCGGCGGACGAGTTTGAATTTTTTTCCATGCTTAGTTAGTTTTCTTCTCTTTAAGTCAAAATCCATCCATCGGTCGCGGAATTCTTTCCATGGGTAGGACTTTTTTTTCCCGCTTGAGCTGTCAAGGATTACGATCCTGCTGTTACGCGCAGAATAGCTTGTCACGACCGCCCAGTGGCCGGAGTCCGGGTGCGGATTGTCTTTTTCATCCAGATCATAAAGATAGGAAACGAGCACGGCGCGTGGGGCATTCGGTTTATACTTGAGCGCGCTTTGAAGGTGATGAAGCGTCGCGTACTCAACGACCAGCGTCGGAAATCCAAGAGTCGTGGCAGCACGAACCATACTTTTTGTTGATGTTCCGTTTCTATTTGTTTTGCAAAGCTCGATAAGACTCTCAAGCGATATGCGTTTGCCTAAAATTGACAGTGCTGATTTTAGGGACGATGGTCCGCAGGTAGTATTATCCGGTTGCTGGATTGGTATGATGTGACTTCTTCCCATAGTAATAATAAATAATAGGGCGCGGGATTAGGATAATTCTACTCTTTTGGGTAGTTTGAAACAAGACCTATAGTAGCTTACCTACTGCGTTTATGAGGTTAGCCATAAGACAGGCGACGTTTACCGGACCTACTCCCCCGGGTGTGGGCGTGTAAAGGCTGGCTACGTCTTTGATCTCCTCTTCCTCATAGTCCCCACGGAGTTTGCCTTTGCTATCGCGGGAGAGCCCGACGCTTATGAGAATAGCACTCGTTTTTATGTTGTCACGTCGCACAACATTTGGCTTCCCGACGCAGCTGATGACGATATCGCCGGTTTTTATGATATCGTCAGTATTTGTGGTTTGGGAATGAATAACGGTGACGTGAGATCCCAGTTTGATGAACGCCTCGGCAATGGGTTTCCCTGCCGTCTCTCCCCTACCGATCACGACGATTTTTTTTGAATGTATCCTATCACCTAAAATGGTAAGTACTGCGGAGACCACAGGGATCGGATAGGGCGAGTTTGTCAGGAATCCGTCAACGTCTTTTGATAAACGTATATATTCTGCATGAAGATTTTTTGGGAGCGGCCGTTGTACGATGATTCCGTGGATAACGGGATCATTGTTATACGTCTCAATAATACGTTGTAATTGCTGATCGCTGATAGCTGTTAGCTGATTGCTGATAATAAGTTTCGCTCCAATCTGCTCCGCTGATTTTTGCTTCTGCCGGATGTAAGCCGTGGAGCCGGGGTCGTCCCCGATTTGGATGACTGCAAGTGTAGGTGTCACCCCTTTTTCTTTGAGTTTTACAACCTCGAGACTTAGATCGTTGAGGATTATATCTGCTAACGCTTTACCATCGATTTTCATTTAGTAAGACACGTTGCTGCTGCAATCGTATCACTTTTGTCGGTGAAGCGCATGAGAATTACTCCTGAAGTCGCCCGGCCTAGGCGTGGGACGGAAGTGATCGGGAGTTTGACGACCTGGCCTTTGGTGGAGGTGAGGATGACGCTGTCGCAATCTTTCGGTACGATTTGGGAGACGACGACTTTACCGGTTTTATCTTTGACGACTGCTACCTTTATCCCTTGTCCGCCCCGCCTCTGGCGAGGAAAATCCTTGATGGCAGTTTTTTTACCGACTCCTTTTTCCATGACCGTTAAAAAGTCGGTACTTTTGGTGTCGGCATTTATGACGTCAACAGATACAACGTAGTCGCCTTTGGCAAGAAGTGCTCCGCGCACCCCCATCGTATCCCGTGCCGTAGCGCGGACTTCATCTTCCTTAAACCGTATTGATTTACCCTCATGCGTGACGAGTAGGATGTCATCATCCCCGCTTGTCAATCTCGCCCAGGCGAGTTGGTCGCCACTTTCTAACTTTATGGCGACGATACCACTACGCCTGATGTTTTCGTATTCAGTGAGCTTGGACTTCTTTACGGTTCCGTTTTTGGTAGCCATGAGGATGAATTTGACCCCTTGTTCCTTCTGCTCGTCTTTTTTGAGGCTATAGGCGAGGATACTCGTCACGCGTTCACCGCTCTCAATGTTGATGAGGTTGACCACAGCCTGACCCTTGCTTTGCCGGCTGGCTTCCGGGATATCCCAGACGCGTACCTGGTAGACGCGGCCGGCGTCGGTGATGAAGAGCATGTTGTCATGCGTTTGGGCGGTAAGCAGGCGGTCTATCGTATCTTCTTCTTTGGTTGCCATACCGATAACCCCTTTGCCGCCCCGTTCCTGCATTTTAAACGTACCGCGCGGCACCCGTTTGATGTAGCCGCTCTCGCTCATGGTAATGATGACTTCTTCATTGGGAATGAGCTGTTCGTCGCTAAACTGCCCGACTTTGCTTTTAAACACTTTCGTTTTCCGGTTATCGCCGTATTTTTCTTTGAGCTTTTGGAGTTCGTCTTTGACTACTTTGAGAATTTTTTCCGGATGCTGCAGTAAATCCAAGAGATAGGTAATTGTCTCGCGGATCATCGCAAGTTCATCTTCGATTTTTTGTCGCTCAAGGGCAGCAAGTCTTCTCAGTTGCATGTCGAGAATCGCCGTGGATTGGATTTCTGAAAGCGTAAACCGGGTCATGAGTTTAGTTTTGGCTTCATCTGCACTTGCACTTTTTTTGATAATAGCAATCACTTCATCGATGTGGTCTACGGCGATTTTTAGGCCCTCTAAGATATGCTCACGAGCGCGGGCTTCCCTAAGCTCAAACTCGCTTCGTTTTTTTACGACGTCATGGCGGTGTTTAATATATTCTTCGAGAATGAGCTTCAGGCTGCACGTTTGCGGTGTGTTGTCTACAAGCGCTACCATGTTCACCGGGAATGTGGTCTGAAGATTCGTATGCTTGTAGAGGTTGTTGAGAACCTGTTTTGGTTTCGCGTCGCGTTTGAGTTCGACGTAAACCCGTATTCCTCTTCGGTCGCTCTCGTCGCGAAGGTCACTGATGCCTTCAATTTTTTTATCTTTGACAAGATCGGCAATTTTGGCAACTAACACTGCTTTGTTTACCTGATACGGAAGTTCGCTTATGATGATGGCGCTTTTTCCCTGGCCTATATCTTCTATTTCTGCTTTGCCCCTCATGACGATCTTACCGCGGCCGGTGGCGTAGGCATTTTTTATTTCGGAAATATCATAGATGATTCCGCCTGTGGGGAAATCCGGACCCTGGACGTGTTCCATGAGATCTTCTACCGTGATGTCAAAGCTAAAGGCATCCTGTTGTTTGACGCTTGATGCACTTATTTTTGTTTTTCCTATCATTGCCACGATTGCATCAGCCACTTCAGAGAGGTTATGCGGCGGTATTTTGGTTGCCATTCCGACGGCGATTCCCTCCGACCCCATGAGCAGAAGATTGGGGAGTTTGGCCGGCAAGAAGGTGGGTTCTTTTATCGTATTGTCAAAGTTGGGGGTAAACCCGACTGTTTCTTTTTCGATATCCAAAAGCATTTCTGTTGCAATACTGGAGAGCCGGCACTCGGTGTAGCGCATGGCGGCAGGCGGATCCCCGTCGACGCTACCGAAGTTGCCTTGTCCGTCGATAAGCATGTAGCGCATGGCAAAGTTTTGCGCAAGACGGACAAGCGCCTCATAGACCGGCGCGTCACCATGCGGATGGAGTTTTCCCAAAACTTCTCCGACAACTTTGGCGCTTTTTGTATACCGGGATGTATGACTCATGCCCAAGGAGTGCATGGCAAACAGGATTCTCCGGTGCACGGGTTTGAGTCCGTCCCGGACGTCGGGGAGTGCGCGCGACACAATGACGCTCATGGCGTAGTCCAGATACGCGCGTTGCATTTCCGTTACTATTTCCGATGGGACGATTTTTCCGATATTCATGGCTTATCTGTTATCGTAGGAAGCCTGCGATAAGAAGTGCAACGATATTGGCTACTTTAATCATCGGATTGATCGCCGGACCGGCGGTGTCTTTATACGGATCACCGACGGTATCGCCGGTGACCGCTGCCTGATGGGCAGGCGATCCTTTACCGCCAAAGTGGCCCTCCTCAATGTATTTTTTAGCGTTGTCCCACGCTGCCCCGCCGGTGGTCATGGAAATTGCGACAAACAGTCCGGTGACGATCGTACCCATGAGAAGTCCGCCGAGAGCAGCCGGACCAAGAGTAAATCCCACCACGATGGGAAAAACAACGGGTATGAGAGCCGGGGCTATCATTTCCCGAAGCGCGCTACTCGTCACGATATCCACAGCTTTGCCATACTCCGGAGTTTCCTTGCCGGACATGATGCCTTTAATTGTTTTAAATTGTCGTCGTACTTCGATAACCACGGCGCCTGCAGCACGACCGACTGCCTCCATAGCCATAGCACCAAACATGTATGGGAGGGCAGCTCCAATAAGAAGCCCCATAATTACATAGGGATTATCGAGTGAGAAATTAGTGAGCGACCCTCTCACTCCCAGTTCTTGTGTGTAACTGGCAAAAAGTACAAGTGCTGCAAGGCCAGCTGATGCAATGGCGTAACCTTTTGTCACTGCTTTTGTCGTGTTGCCGACAGCATCCAATGCATCTGTGACGTCGCGAACTTCTTCCGGTTGGTTGGTCATTTCAGCGATACCACCGGCGTTATCCGTGATCGGCCCAAATGCATCAATAGCAATGACGATTCCGGAAATTGCAAGCATAGCCATAGCCGCGACCGCAATGCCGTAAAGTCCTGCCAACTGATAGGATACAAACGTCGCAGCAACGATAAGGAGCACTGGTGCAAACGTTGATTTCATGGAAACAGCGAGTCCTGCTATGATATTGGTTCCATGACCGGTATTTGCGGCATTGGCGATGGTTCGGACCGATGAGTATTTTTTTGATGTGTAAAACTCGGTTATGATTACCATACCCACGGTAACGGCAATACCGACAAGCGTGGATATATATACATTGAAAGAAGAAAGCGTCAATGTATCCTGGATCAAGTTTTGGGTTACGAAATAGAAAAGTATCACAGCCACCACAGATGCTGCGATGAGTCCTTTATAGAGCGCGGGCATAATTGCCTTGCTTTTATCCAGTCGTACAAAATGCGTACCAATGATAGACGCAATAATTCCGGCTGCTCCCAATACCATTGGATACATGCTCGCGTTTATCGATCCGGGTAATGTTAATTGTCCCAAGAGAATGGCACCAACCGCGGTGACCACGTAGGTTTCAAAAAGGTCTGCAGCCATACCTGCATCATCGCCGACGTTATCGCCGACCAGATCTGCAATGACACCGGGGTTTCTCGGGTCATCTTCCGGAATTCCTTTTTCAATTTTTCCGACCATATCCGTCCCAACGTCAGCACCTTTGGTATAAATGCCTCCCCCAAGACGGGCAAAGACTGAGATCAGTGATGCGCCGAAACCCAAGGCAATCAATGGTTTGACGTCCAGTTGGGTCCCATCACCCACGAGGAAGTACATAAGGCTTACAGCCAAAAGCGCAAGACCGGCAACCATGAGTCCTGTGACAGATCCGCCGGAAAATGCGGTTGCCAGGGCCTCTTTGAGGCCTGATTTGGCTGCCTGGGCGGTACGGATATTAGCCCGCACTGCGATATTCATGCCGATAAATCCGGCAACGGCCGAGCAAACAGCGCCGACGAGGAATCCTATGGCGGACATTTGGCCAAGAAAAGCGTACATGCCGGCCGCAATAAGAATAGCAACGATCCCGATGGTCGTGTATTCTCTTTTGAGGAACGCCTGTGCACCTTCGGCAATAGCGTCGGAAATTTTATTCATGTCCGGCGTGCCTTTCGGGAGCAATAGTATTTTATAGGCAAGAAAGAGTCCGTAGATAACGGCAGCAACGCCTCCGAGAAAAGAAATTTGAAGATAGATGTTCATAGTGTGCCTCCTTATTATATATCTAACGTTGCATTTTTTGCGTGCGTCTGGATAAATCGTTTTCTCGGCGGTACTTCATCACCCATAAGCATGGCAAATACCTGGTCGGCGGCAGCCGCATCGGCAATATTCACCTGCCGCATGACGCGGTTCGTGGGATTCATAGTGGTTTCCCAAAGCTGTTCGGGATTCATTTCTCCCAAACCCTTATACCGCTGGATGTTTGGAGAGGCCTTCGTATCGCCCTTGGTCTTCATAATGTTATCGCGCTGCTCGTCAGAGTAGGCATAGTGGGCGTTTTTTCCCACGGATATTTTATAAAGCGGCGGTTGGGCAACATACAGATGTCCTTTTTCGATAATATACGGTAGGTGACGGAAAAAGAAGGTCAAAAGAAGCGTCATAATGTGCTCGCCGTCCACATCAGCATCCGTCATGATAATGACCCGGTGGTAGCGTAATTTTTCCGGCCGAAGACTGTCGGATATTCCCATACCGAGGGCGATGACGAGGGCTTTCAGTTCTTCAAACTCGATGATTTTATCCAAGCGTGCACGTTCCGTATTGAGAATTTTACCCCGAAGCGGCAAGATAGCCTGAAATTTCCGGTCTCTCCCCTGCTTGGCACTTCCGCCGGCGCTGTCACCTTCCACGATGAAGAGCTCGGAAACGCTTGGATCCTTTTCCTGACAGTCGGCGAGCTTTCCCGGGAGTGTCGCCCCTTCCAATGCACCTTTTCTAATAATCGCATCTTTGGCGGCTTTGGCGGCGAGGCGCGCTTTGGCAGCCAAGAATACTTTTTCAAGGATTGCCCGGCCGTCACCCGGGTTTTCTTCAAAATATGTATCCAGTCCTTCCTTGACGGCGGATTGGACGAAAGGCTGAATTTCCGCGTTACCGAGTTTTCCTTTCGTCTGACCTTCAAACTGGAGATTTTGGGAGGACATCTTCATGTAGACGATGGCCGTCAACCCTTCCCGCGTATCATCGCCGATTATGTTGTCATCACTGTCTTTCGTCACTCCTGCTTTTTTCGCATAATCATTAATTGCCCGTGTTAAGGCCATGCGGAATCCGGTCAGATGCGTGCCGCCTTCGACGGTATGGATGACGTTGACGTAGCTTTCCACTGACTCGGAAAACCCATCGTTGTATTGAATGGCTACTTCCATATCGATGTCTCCGTCGGCCGAGACTTTTTTGATGGTGATGGGCGCGTGGAGGGTGACTTTATTGCGGTTAAGGGCTTTGACAAGCGAGGTGATACCGCCCTCAAAATAATAATGTGTTTCTTCACCGGTGCGCTCGTCAAGGAGGTGAAACGCAAGACAGGCGATGAGGTATGCCCGGTCCCGTACCTGCTTTTTGACGATATCAAAGGTCAGGGCAATGCCTTCTTTAAATATTTCCGAGTCCGGCAGGAATGAAACGATCGTACCGGTGTCGTTGGCTTTACCGATCGTCGCAACCGGACCGGTTGGGATGCCCCGTTTATACTCCTGCGTGTATGTTTTTCCGTCGCGGTGGACTTCGACTTTTGTCCAGATAGAGAGCGCGTTAACCACCGAGGCTCCCACTCCGTGGAGTCCGCCGGAAACTTTGTAAGCTTTCCCTTCAAACTTGCCGCCGGCATGAAGTTTCGTCATGACGAGCTCGAGAGCAGAAACATTGTATTTGGGGACGCGATCGACAGGAATTCCGCGGCCGTCGTCGCGAACCGTGACACTATCATCTTTGTGGATCGTTACCCAGACGTTTTTGGCAAAACCGGCCAGTGCTTCGTCAATTGAGTTATCGATAATTTCGTTGAGACAGTGGTGGACGCCGGCAAGACTCGTCGTGCCAATGTACATGGCCGGGCGTTTTCGTACGGGTTCCAAGCCTTCAAGAACGACGATCTGTTCGCCGGTATATTTTGATGAGGATTTTGCCATTGGTTTGAAGAAAAAAACGAGCGTACATCCGCTCTATAAACCATTGTACAGAAATATATGATCCATGGCAAGCTTAGGATTTACGTTTCCCAATATTTGGGTGCGGGCAGTGAGGAAGTTTCGTAGAAGATTAGCTCTATGAAAATTATGACGTTCAAGTTCTTTATGAAGTGAGCTGATTGCGAGATTGATAAACGCTAGGGAATCGGCTTGGGTTTTGGCAATTGCATCGATCTTTTGCAGACGTTTTCCGACCGATACTTCTCCAAAGAACTTCAATGTATCAATACATGTATTTATTTCTTCATCCGAATATTGGGTAGCATTACCAAGATTGATGAGCTGGCAGCGGGAGAGAATGGTGGGAAGAAGTGCGTCAGGTTCCTTGGATTCAAGAATGATGATTGCATTGCCAACCGGTTCTTCCAGTGTTTTAAGGAAAGCGTTTTGTGCTTCTGTGGTCATGGTATGAGCATCTCTTACGATGACTGCATGAAACGGGCTTGCCAGCGGGTGGATGGAAAGGCGCGAGGTCGCGTCGCGCATGCTCTCTACCCCTATAGACGTTGTAACAGGCACGATAGTAATGCAATCGTGGGGTGAGACAGACCGCGTAATGATTAAATCTTTTATATAATCAGACCGCGTTTCTTCGTTACCACCGGTAATGATATAGGCATGCATACTCTTGCATTATACGGCAGATGTGAGCCATAATGAATGATATGCCCACGACTGCCCAGGAACTGCTTGATATCTTAGTTGAAGATGGTCACCTCACCGGGACCCAGGCTGAAGCGATACGACTTGAATCACTTAAAAGTGGTACGCCCATCGAAACAATTCTGGTCAAGCGTCAGCTTGTTTCTGAAGCGACGCTTATAGAAACACGGGCAAAGGTACTTCATATTCCCTTTGTGACCATAGAGGGAAAGGCTATTTCACCGGATGTGGTAACGTATATCCCCGAGCCGGTAGCGAGGCGTTACATACTTACCCCCTTTGCCTATGATGATAAATCAAAGGTGCTTTCCGTAGCTATGGTGGATCCTCTGGATTTTCAGGTGATCGAATTTTTAGAGAAAAAATCCGGGAAGTCCATTAAACCCTTTATGGCCACCCGTGAGGATATTATGGCTCACATTGAAGAGCTTTACAATCAAAATTTAGGCGCTGATGTATCCGCCGCACTTAAGGAAACGGCGCCATCAGCTATTAAAACGTATGAAGCGGGAAAACTTGGTGAAGTGATCCGTGAAGCACCGATTGCTCAAATCGTTTCTGCCATCCTTGAACAAGCCATGAGGACCAGAGCTTCCGATATCCATATAGAGCCGCAGATTGGAGATACCAGGGTGCGCTACCGCGTCGATGGAATCCTCCAAGAACGATTAGCGCTTCCAAAGGGACTCCAAGATGCCGTCGTCTCACGGATAAAAATTCTCGCCGATATGAAAATAGATGAGAAGCGCATTCCGCAGGATGGCCGGTTTAACTTTAAAATGGGAGATAACGAGGTAGATCTTCGTGTTTCGACGCTTCCTACGGTACACGGCGAAAAAGTCGTGATGCGGCTTCTCAAAAAATCTGGCGGTATCCCTACTATGCAGGAGTTGGGTCTTCGGGGGTTGGCACTAAAAAATTTGGAAACGAGCATTTCCCGTCCGCATGGAATTAATTTGGTAACCGGTCCAACCGGATCAGGAAAAACGACGACGCTTTATGCGGTGCTGGCTAAACTCAATAGCGCAAGGGTCAACATCATGACGCTTGAAGATCCAGTGGAGTATGAAATTGCCGGAGTCAATCAGGTACAGATTAATCCC
>Ga0082335_1004935_pt1 | contig 19230 bp, 14 predicted proteins | sample Subgrocontami58m_FD_72375 | JGI IMG/M metagenome (GOLD analysis project Ga0082335, IMG submission 72375) | Subsurface groundwater microbial communities from S. Glens Falls, New York, USA - GMW37 contaminated, 5.8 m (SPADES assembly) (version 2) ... | reverse complement strand
CGCCCCCCGCCCCGCCGCCGGAGGTCCGCCCCGGCAGGCGCAGCACGAACCGGCTCCCCAGCCCCGCGCGGCTCTCCACCGACGCGCTCCCGCCGTGCAACTGCGCCACATGCTTGACGATCGCCAGACCCAGCCCGGTGCCGCCCAGCTCGCGGGAACGCGACTTGTCCACCCGGTAGAAGCGCTCGAATACGCGCGCGAGGTCGGGCTCCGGGATGCCGGGCCCGTCGTCCGCGACCTCGAACACCACCTCGCCGCCGTCCCGCGCGGCGCGCACCACGATCCGCCCGCCGTCCTGCGTGTACTTGATCGCGTTGTCCACCAGGTTGCCGACCGCGCGCTCCAACAGGTCCGGGTCGGCCGAGAAGGCGATTCCCGCCTGCGCGACCTCGATTTCGAGCGCCTGGCGCTTGCGTCCGGCCAACGGGGTGAACTGGTCGCGGAGCTTGGCCAAGAACTCCTCCGCGTCGATGGGCGCGGGGCGGACCCGCGTCGCCGGGGACTCGAGGCGCGAGAGCTGGAGCAGGTCCTCGACGATGGCCGAGAGCCGGCGCAGGTTGCGGTCCACCACCTCCAGGAACTCGGGCGCGCGCGCTTCGTCGCGCACGGCGCCGTCGCGCAGCGTCTCCACGTACCCCAGCGCGAGGCTCAAGGGCGTGCGCAGCTCGTGAGACACGTTGGCGACGAACTCCCGTCGCAGGGCGTCGTAGCGCCGCTCCTCGGTCAAGTCGTGCGCCACCAGGACCACCCCCTGTCCCTGCACCGGGCTGACGCAGAGGCCGACCACCCGCGTCCCCGCCTCGCGCACCGAACGGCTCGTGTTCCCGGAGCGCAGGACGCCCTTGACCTCCTCGTCGAGGTGTTCCAGCCGCACGGCCTCCCAAACGCGCAGGCCGGTCGGGTCCCCGCGCAGGTCCAGGAGCGAGCGCGCGGCGTCGTTGCACCTCTGCACCCGCCCATCGGCGTCGCAGGCGATCACGCCCTCCTGCATGCTCGAGATCACCGCCTCGAGCTTGGAGCTTTCCGCGCGCAGGGAGGCCATCCGCCGGCCGAGCTCCGCCGACATCCGGTTGATCGCCGCCGATACGCTGCCGATCTCGTCGGAACGGGACAGCGGCGCCCTGCGTCCCAGGTCGCCCGCGGCGATCGCCTCGGCGACTTCGCGCACTTCCCGCAGCGGCCGCGCGATCCAGCGTGCGAGCAGACCCGTCACGACCGCCCCGAACGCCGCGACCGCCAGGAAGGCCGCGGCCAGGCCCTCATAGACCGCGTGCACCGCATGGTCCACCCGCGCGAGCGAAAGCGCGGCGCGCACCACCGTGCCGGCCGGCCGGTCCGGATCGACCGCCGTCGCCACGTACATCATGTCGTATCCGACCGTGTCGCTATGGCGCACGTTGCGCCCGACCCGGCCCGAGCGGGCCTCCGCCACCTCCGGCCGCGCGTTGTGGTTGTCCATCGTGCGCGGATCGGCGTGCGAGTCGGCGCGGACAGAGCCATCGGCGTCGATCACGGTGAGGCGGGTCTCCAGCGCGCCACCCACCTCGCGGAGCGCGGCCTGCAGCTCCGCCGGAGACGGCGCGCTGCGGACCTGCGTGCGCAGCAGCGAGGCGTCCGAGACCAGCCGCAGCTCGATCTCGCCCAGCACGCTCGCGCGCGTCGTGCGCGCGGCGGCGACGCCGAACACCGCGAGCGCGGTGACCAGCACGGCGAGGAACGAGCCGAAGAGACGGGCGAACACGGCCGGCTCAACCCTCCCGCATGCGGTAGCCCACGCCCCGCACCGTCTCGATCAGGTCCTCGTGACGCCCGAGCTTGCGGCGGAGCGCCGAGACGTGTACGTCGACCGTGCGGTCGGTCACCGGGGTATCGTCCGCGCGCGCCCCGGCGAGCAGTTCTTCGCGCGAATAGACCCGGCCCGGGCGCCGGGCGAGCGCCCGGAGCAGGTTGAACTCGGTGGTGGTGAGGGTGAGCGGCTTGCCCCCGGCCGTGACGCTGCGCCGCCCGGAGTCGATCGTGAGCGGGCCGACGGTCGCGACCTCGGGGGCCTGGCCGGAGGCGTCCCGGCGCCGGAGCAGCGCTTTGACGCGCGCCAGCACTTCGCGCACGCCGAACGGCTTGGTCACATAGTCGTCGGCGCCCAGCTCCAGCCCGATCACGCGATCCGTCTCTTCGGCCTTCGCGGTGAGCATGAGGATCGGCGTCGGCGCCGTCGCGGGCTCCGCTCGCAGCCGCTTGCACACTTCCCAGCCGTCGAGCCCCGGCATCATCACGTCCAGAATGACCAGGTCAGGATGGTGCTTGCGCGCCGCTTCCAGTCCGCTCTCGCCGTCCCGCGCGGTCAGCACCAGATAGTCCGCCCGCGAGAGGTTGTAGTCCAGCAGCCGCAGCAGGTCGGGCTCGTCGTCGATGACCAGCACGGTCCTCGTCACGTCACGTCCCCTGCCGCTTCTTTTCCTCGTGATGGTGGCGCACGTCCCGGCCCTGCGCCACGTAGATCACCTCTTCGGCGATGTTCGTCGCGTGGTCCGCCACCCGCTCCAGGTTGCGCGAGATCAGGATCAACGGCAACGCGCGCGGGATCGTCGGCGGCTCCGACATCATGTAGGTCAGCAGCTCGCGGAAGATCTGGTCCTTGAACGCGTCGACCTTGTCGTCCTCCTGCAGGACCTTCTGCGCCAGCTCGACGTCCTGGCGCACGAACGCGTCCAGGCTCGACCGCAGCATCCCGCGCGCGAGGTCCGCCATGATCGGGATGTCGATGAGCGGTCGCAGCGGGGGATACTGTAGGGCCGCTGCGGTGTTCTGGCAAATGTTCATCGCCTGATCGCCGATCCGCTCCAGGTCGCCGGCGATCTTCGAGCACATGACCACCAGGCGCAGGTCGGCCGCGACCGGGTGTTGCAGCGCGAGGATCTCGATCACCCGCCCGTCGATCTCGATCTGCATCTCGTTCACCTCCTCCTCGCGGGGAAACACCTCCGCGTGGCCCTGGTCGCTCCGCGCCAGCAGGCATTTCACGGCCTTGTCGATCATCGTCTCCGCCAGGGTCCCCATCTGGACGAGCCGGGAGCGGCATTCCCCGATCTGTTCCTCGAAGTGGCGGTGCATTACCCGAACCTCCCCGTCACGTACCCCTCGGTCCGGCTCTTCGTCGGCCGCGTGAATAGGACCGCCGTCCGGTCGAATTCGACCATCTCGCCGAGCCACATGAACCCGCACCAGTCGGACGCGCGGGTCGCCTGCTGCATGTTGTGCGTCACGATCACGATCGTGTAGCGGTCCTTCATCTCCTGCAGCAGCTCCTCGACGCGCGCCGTGGCGATCGGGTCGAGGGCGGAGCACGGCTCGTCCATGAGCAATACTTCGGGCTGCACGGCGAGCAGCCGGGAGATGCACAGCCGCTGTTGCTGCTCCGCGCTCAAGGCCAGCGCGTTCTCGCCGAGTCGGTCCTTCAGCTCGTCCCACAGCCGGGTCGCCCGCAGCGAGGCCTCGGCGATCCCGTCGAGACGCGCGCGGTTGCCCTCCCCGTGCACGCGCGGGCCGTACACGACGTTTTCGTACACCGACAGCGGGAACGGATTCGGGCGCTGGAAGACCATCCCGACGCGCTTGCGCAACTGCGTGACGCCCATCCCCCGCAGCACGCTGCGCCCGTCGAGCAGGATGTCCCCCTCGACGCGGAACCCGCGGATGCCGTCGCTCATCCGATTGCAGCAGCGCAGCAGCGTCGACTTGCCGCAGCCGGACGGTCCGATGATGGCTGTGATCGCGCGCGCCGGCACGTCGAGGGACACGCCCTTGAGCGCGTGAAACGCGCCGTAGTATGCGTTCAGGCCGGCGACCCGGACCTTGGCTTCGACGCCCGCCGCCGTCGCCCGGCCTTCCTCCCGGTTCATTCCCGACTCTCCGATCGCGCGACGATTACCCGAAGCGCCCGCTGATGTACTCCGCGGTCATCTGCTCGCGTGGGTTCACGAACAGCTGTCGCGTCGTACCGACCTCGACCAGTTTCCCCGTGAGGAAGAACGCGGTCCGGTCGGCGACGCGCGACGACTGCAGCACGTTATTGGTCACCAGCACCACGGTCAATTGCGCCTTCAACGCCGCGAGCGCCTCCTCGATCTTGGCGGTCGAGATCGGGTCGAGCCCGGAGCACGGCTCGTCGAGCAGCAGCACTTCCGGCTCGAGCATCAGCGTGCGCGCGAGGCACAGCCGCTGCTGCTGGCCGCCCGACAAGGCGAACGCCGAGGAGTGCAGCCGGTCCTTCACCTCGTCCCAAAGGTACGCGGCGCGCAACGACCGTTCCGCGCGCTCATCGAGCGCCGCGGTGCGGCCGTTCAGCTCAGGGCCGAACACGAGGTTCTGCCAGATCGAGCCGGGGAGGGGCACCGGCACGGCGAACACCATCCCGAGCTTGCGCCGCAGCACGGCCACGTCGACCGGGTCCCGGTACAGGTCGATCCCCCGGTAGCGGATGGTGCCGTACGCATGGAAGCGCGGGTCCAGGTCGTTCATCCGGTTCAGGCTGCGCAGGAAGGTGGTCTTCCCGCTGCCCGCCGGCCCGATGATGCCGAGCACCTCGTGCTCGAACAGCTCGATCGACACGGAGGCGAGCACGTCGCGGCCGCCATACCCGGCGGTGAATCCCTGGACCTCGAGGATCGGCGTCATGTCTGTCGCAGCCTCCGCCGGATCCGGGAGCGGACCAGGATGGCCGCGAAGTTGAGCCCGAACGTGACCATGAGGAGGACGAGCACCGTCGCGTACAGAATGGGCTTGGTGGCCTCCACGTCGGGCGACTGGGTGGTCAGCACGTAGATATGATAGCCGAGCTCCATGAACTGGTCGTTGAGCTTCTTGGGCAGATAGGGGAGGTAGTACGCCGCGCCGGTGAACAGGATCGGGGCGACCTCGCCCGCGCCGCGCGAGACCGCCAGGATCGCGCCCGTCAGCATGCCGCCGATCGACTGCGGCAGGACGACGCGGCGGACGACCTGCCAGCGGGTTGCGCCCATCGCGTAGGCGGCCTCGCGGTAGCTCTTCGGCACCGCGCGCAGCGCCTCCTCGGTGGCCACGACGACGGTCGGCAGCGTCAGAACGGCGAGGGTGAGCGCCGCCCACAGCAGGCAGGGCTGTCCGAAGGCGAGTTTCCCGCCGAAGAACACCTTGTCGATCCCCTCTCCCGCGAACTGAATGAAGAATCCCAGGCCGAACAGCCCGAACACGATCGCGGGCACCCCAGCGAGGTTTTGCAGCGCCAGCCGCACCAGATGGACGAGGCGCGAGTCCTGCCGGGCATACTCGTGCAGGTAGACGGCTGTCGCCACGCCGAGCGGCACTACCGCGAGGGTCATGAGGAGCACGAGTACGACGGTGCCGAAGATCGCCGGGAAGATCCCGCCTTCGGTCATCCCGACCCGCGGCTCGGCAGAGACGAACTCCCAGCTCAGGCGGTCCCAGCCGTGGACGAGGATGTCGCCGAGAATGATGACGACCATGGCGAGGATGGCGGCGCAGCACAGGCCAGTCAGGCCGGTGAACGCGGCGGCGACGAAGCGGATCCAGCGCGTCATGGGCTCCTCGCGGGACGCCGGGACTTGCCCTGCAGCCGGTCGCGCAGGCGACCGATGTACCAGTGGCCGAGCAGGTTGAGCAGGAACGTCACCACGAACAGGAACGCGCCCAGGAAGAAGAGCACGTGGTAATGGGCGCTGCCGTGGACGACCTCGCCGAGCTCGGCGGCGATGGTGGCCGAGAAGCTGCGGAACGAGGTCGACGGGTCGAGGGAAAGCATGGCGGCGTTGCCGCTGGCCATCAGCACGATCATGGTTTCGCCGATCGCGCGCCCGGCGCCGAGGACGCACGCGGCGAAGACGCCCGGCATCGCGGCGGGGAGCACGACGCGCCATGCGGTCTGCCAGCGGTTGGCCCCCAGCGCCAGCGAGCCGTCGCGGAAGGTCTGCGGCACGGCGGAGAGCGCGTCCTCGGCGACCGTGTAGACGATGGGGATCACGGCGAGGGCGAGCCCGATGCCCGCAGTGATCGCGTTGAGCCGGTAGACGAAGCCGAAGGCGTCCTGCAGCCAGGTCGCCAGCACCATCAGCGCGAAGAAGCCGATCACCACGGAGGGGATCCCGGCGAGCAGTTCCACCGCCGGCTTGACCAGCTCGCGCGCGGCCTGCGGGGCGAACTCGCTGGTGAAGATCGCGGCCCCGACCGCGACCGGAAGGCCCAGCAAGAGCGCCACGAACGTGACCTTGAGCGTGCCGACCAGGAGCGGCAGGAGCGAGTACTTCGGCACCATCGACACCGGCTGCCACGAGAAGGCGCCGTCCGCGCGGGGCGCGACCATCGAGCCGATCGTCACCTCCTCGTGGACCTCCGCGGAGGTGAAGATCGGCACCGCCTCCTTGCCGACGAACACGAAGATGAGCACCAGCGCCGCGATCACGATGAACGCGCTCGACCGGATGGCCAGCTCGATCCCCCGCTCGACCAGTCGCGCGCGGGGGCGGATCAGGAGGTCGTCACTTCGCGGCGGGGCCAAGGTCCCTCCAGGACTGGGTCTTGCCCGTATAGATATCCTTGAGCTGCGGCACGGAAATCTCCTGGAGCGGGCTGGATTCGTGCACGAACACCGCCAGGCCGTCCATGGCGACGGCGAATTCCACGATCTCCTTGCCGCGCTTCGCCTTGGCCTGCTCGCGTTCCTTGGGCTTCATGGGACGGGACGACTGGCAGATGTTGGTCGACCCGTTGATCAGGGCGGCGATCCCGGTGCCCGAACCGCCCCCGGTCACCTGGACCAGCACGTCGGACTGCTTCTGCATGTAGTGCTCCGCCCAGCGCTGGCCGAGGATGACCATCGTGTCGGAGCCCTTCATGGTGAGGGTCTGCTTCTCGCCTCCCGCGGGAGCGGAGGCCGCGCCGGGGGTCGCGCGCTTGTCCGCGGGCAGCGGGTAGTAGCCGACCTCGGCGCAGATCTTCTGCCCCTCCTCGCCGCGCGTCCAATCGATGAACTGCTTCACCGCGCCCTCGGGCTCGCCGATGGTGTAGAAGTAGAGGAACCGGCTGATCGGGTACGACCCGCTGACGACGTTCTCCAGACTCGGCGCGACGGCGGGAGAGGCGGCGTCCTTGCGCACCGGCAGCGCGCGCACGCCCTTGATGTAGCCGATGCCGCCGTAGCCGATCGAGCGCCGGTCCTTCGACACCGCGTTGATCACGGCCGCCGTCCCCGGCAGGGTCTGCACGTTGGTGGCGAAATCGGCGTTATCCAGCACGTGCTCCTTGAAGTACATGTACGTGCCGGAGTTGTTCTCGCGGCTGTAGGTGACGATGATGCCGTCGTCGGCCAGGGCGGCGCCGCTCTGCGGCTCCTCTCGCTTGCCGCACCCGGCGACGAACAGGACCATGGCGGAGAGCAGGACGATTCTCATTCGGCCTCCTTTCGGGCAGGGTTGCAGGATGCAGAGAATGCGTGAGAGACGGATGAAGGCGATGTCAAGGACTCATGAAGACGCGGGTGCACGACCGGTCTTGCGGGGCGCAGGCTCCCGGTTCCTTGCCCAGCGGTGCGATGCTATGGACCGGATCACTACGTTCCCGTTCCCGTTCCCGTTCCCGGTTCGCCGAGGTTCCGGACGAGCCTCGTCAGCATGGACACGATCCGTAGCAGCAGGTCGCGTCCGGCGGCCCTTCGCCCGTCGTCGACCAGTTCAAGGCAATGGCAGACGTCGAGGACCGCCGCGCATTCGGTTCCGGAGCGAAGGCCTATCCGATAGAAGCGCGCCTTATCCTTCCGGCTGTACTCTCCGGCGCCCTCGGCGATGTTTAGGGGAATCGAGGTGGCTGCGCGCTGAAGCTGGTCGGCCAAGTAGCTGCGGCCACGCGGCAGGTTTTCGACAATGTCGTCGGCCACGGCGACGAACTTGATGGAGGTCCGGTAGACATCGAGCTTCTCATGATCGAAGCCGGTCATGCGGGATTCCTTTCGGGAACGGTAACGGGAACGGTGTTCGTTGAGGCCGCTTGCGCCAATTCTATTCCGAAATATAGCAGGGCCGGATCAAGGTCGCGTGAAGCGCGGAAGAAAGGCGCGTGAACCGACGCCGGCCTGCGTGACCCTGAGCGCCTATGCGGATGTGCGCCGCGCTAGCGCTTCATCAACCCCGGCAAGAAGGTGGTCAGCCACGGGATGTACGTGATCAGCGCCACGCCCACGGTGAGCACGAGGAGAATGGGCATGCTCGCGCGGATCACCTCGCCCATCGGCTTGTTGAACCGGTAGGCGGAGAGGAAGAGGTTCATCCCGACCGGCGGCGTGAGGAATCCGAGCTCCAGGTTCGCCAGGAAGATGACTCCGAGGTGGATCGGGTCGATGTGGTAGGCGATGCCCATCGGGACGATCAGCGGCACCACCACGACGATCGCCGAGAAGATGTCCATGAGGCAGCCGACGACCAGCAGGAACAGGTTGAGCGCCAGGAGAAACATCAAGGGCGAGGAGATGTGCGACTGCACCCATTCCACGCCCCGGTTGGGGATCTCGTCCAGGATGAGGTACTGGGTGAAGCCCATGGCGATCCCGAGGATCAGCAGCACGCCCCCCACCAGCAGGCCGCACTCGGTCATGGTCTTGGTGAGTTGACGGACGCTCTTGAAGTCCCGGTAGAGGATCGTCTCCGCGAAAAGCGCATAGAGCGCAGTCACCGCCGCCGCCTCGACCGGGGTGGCGATTCCGCTGAAGAGCGCGGAGACCGCGATCACGGGCAGGAGCAGCTCCCACTTGGCTTCCCAGGCGGCCCGGCCGAACTCGCGCAGGTCGAACCTCGCCTGCTGCTGCTGCACCTTCGGGCCGACCCAGACCCCCCAGATCGCGGTCATGAGCACCAGGAGCGCGCCGGGGAGGAGGCCGCCGAGGAACATCCGCTCCATCGTGATGTCCACCGACACGTCCCCGCCGCCCAGTGACGCGATGTCGATGTTGCCGATCACCGTGCCGGCGATGATCGAGTAGAGGATCGGCGGCAGGCAGGGCGGGAACAGCAGGCCGAGCGAGCCCGCCCCGGTGAGCAGGCCCAGCGAGTTCTTCTGCGAATAGCCGGAGGAGAGGAGCACCGGCATGAGCAGCCCGCCGAGGGCGAGGATGGTCACGCCCGAGGCGCCGGTGAACGAGGTGAAGAAGGCGCACACGAGCGCGGTGAGGACCGCGGGGCCGCCGCGCAGGTGGCCCACCAGCGCCTGGAAGACGCGGATCAGCCGCTTCGAGGAACCGCCGTCCGCGAGCAGGTAGCCGGCCATCGTGAAGAGCGGGATGCTCGGCAGGGTCGCGTTGGTCACCAGCGAGTAGTGCTTGATCGGGATGGTCACCACCGACTTGATCGGGTCGAAGCCGAGTTCCGGCGCGCGCGCATAGAGGAAGACCACGGCCAGGCCGCCGAGAAACACGAACACCGGCGCGCCGAGGATGGTGGCGGCGAGGACCAGGACGATCCCGGGCCAGAGGATCGCCTCCGGCGCCCAGGGCCACCACGCGCCGGCGGCGGTCCAGCACAGGGCGAGGGCGAGGGTCAGCGCGCGCGTCTTCCACGAGTCGGAGACCCGCCAGATCAGGCGCGCGGCGATCAGGCCGAAGCCGATCGGCAACACCGCCTGGAACGTCCAGGCCGGGACCCACGCCACCATGCTTCCCTTGTCCTGCCCGAGAAAGGTGACGCTGGCGGCGCAGAGGAAGGCGCAGAGCGAGGCCGAAACCGAGCGGCTGAACACCGCGGCCGCGGTCTTCCAGATTCCCTTCAGCACCATCGTGAAGGTGGAGAGGGAAAGCAGGCGGTCGTCGCGTGCGGCGATGGCTCCGCCCACCATGCCGACGACCAGCGTGAAGTGCTGGACGAACTCGCTGGAGCCCGAGAGGTTGGTGCGGAATTTCCTCAGCACGATCTCGAGGATCGGCAGCAGGATCATCAGGAAGATGGGGATGACTACGAAGAGGTCTTCCCCGCGGCGGACCCACATTCGCCAGCCTCCGGTGGGCTCCGGGGCCGGCGTATCGAGGGAGAGTTCCATCGGCGCGGACGCTCAGTTCGGCTTGTTCTTGGCCCGGAATTCCTTGATCAGCTTCTCGACCTCTTCGAAGATGTCCGCCGGGACGACCGTGCCCTTGATGTCATGGTAGGTGCTTTCGGCCGCGGTGCGCCACTGGGCCTCGAGCGCGGCGTCGGGGACGATCACCTTGAGGCCGCGCTTCTGCATGGCGGCGATGGCCTCCGCCGCCTCGTTGCGACCGACCGTCCGCATCTCGTTGCCCGCCTTGTTGGCCGCCTCGATCACCGCCGCGCGCGCGGACTCGGGAATGCGGTCCCACGCCTCGCGGGTGACCACGCAGGCGCCGACCAGGATCGCCCAATTGACCTGGAGCATGTTCTGCGCGCGGGTATCGATCTGGGTGGAAAGGGCGTAGATCGGCGGGACCGTGACCGAGTCGATCATGCCGGTCTGGAGCCCCGGGATGATGTCCGTCGGCTCGAGCGCCACCGGGTTGTAGCCCGCCTTCTTCATGATGTCGATCTGGCCGGTGCCGCCGCCCCAGACGAAGCTCTTGAGCTTCTTGAGGTCCTCGGGGACGCGCATCGGACTGCGGGTGAAGTAGTGCACCCAGCCGGTGTCGCCCCAGAAGAGCACGACGAACCCCGCGGCCTCCATCCGCTTCTGGAGCATCGGCTGCACCCGCTGGGAGACGTAGTCGTACTCGGCGTAGTCGTGAAACATCATCGGCAGGTTCTGCAGCCCGCTCACGCCCGGCTCGATCTCCGCCAACCCGACCCCGGTGATCAGGCCGGCGTGCAGCGTGCCGGAGCGCATCAGCCGGACCATGTCGGCCTCGCTCCCCTGGGCGCCGTCGGGATAGACGACGAGCTTGACGCCGCCGTCCGGGGTCTTGCCCCAGTCCTCGGCCAGCTTCTGCAGCGATTTGTGGTACGCGGAGCCGCGCGGGGCGAGCGTGCCGAGGTTGATCCGCACCGGCTTGGGTCCGGCGACCGGTTCGGTCACCGCGCCGGCCAGCAGGGCCAGGATTCCCACACCGATCCACACCGTCTTCGAGCGCATGTCGCAACCACTCCCCGTTGGGTCCGGTTCAGTCCTTGGCCGGGAGCAGGAAAAGCTCGTCGATCTTGGCCAGGAGCCGGCGCGCGCGGCGCTGGTAGACCAGGTTGGCCAGTCGCCACTCCTTGCGGGCGTTCACGTCGATCGCGAGCGCCTGCTCGAGCAGCGACTTGAATTCGTCGGGTTGGTTCTTCTTCACGCACGTCGATTCGGCGAGCGCGACGTAGGGGGCGGCCTGAAGGCCCTCGCTCAGCTCGACCGCGCGCTTGAAGTGCTCGCGGGCACGGGGCTCGGGTTCGCCCCCCTTGGTGGTGCGGGACATCTCATAGGAGATCAGGAAGGAATGGATCGCACCGCTGTCGAACTTCTCGTCCAGGGCGAGGGCGCGGTCCATGAGGGCCTCGACCTGGGGCAGGCCGCCGATGAGGTCGGGGTCGTCCTTGGAGACCGAGATGGCGGCGCCCCACGCGCAGGCGGTCCAGTAGAGCATGCGGACGTCCTCGAGGCCGGCCTTCTGCACCGCCTCTTGGGGGTGGGCGTAGATGGCCTTCTCGAAGCCCTCGTGGGCGACCTCGAGCCCGCGCAGGCCGTAGTCCCGCGCGCGCAGATAGAGCTTGCGGGCGCGGGTGCGCAGGGCTTCGGCGGCTGCGATGTCGGTGTCTTCGAGATCCTCGGCGTTCTGCTCGACGAACCCGTAGGCATACTGGGTGAAGCCGCTGGCGGTGGCGAAGAGCAGACCCTGGTGCTCGGGAACCTCTTCCAGGAGGCTCTCCATCAGCTTGAGGCTGAAGGGCGCGGCCGCCTCGATCAGTTGGGGGTCGTCGTCGCGGGCAAAGACCGCCCCACCCTCGGCGAGCGAGTCGCCCATGCTGTTGACCGCCATCTTCCGGATCGAGCACGCGGGGGCGGCGAGGCCGAGGAGCACCAGCGCGACCCACCGGAACGCCCGGGCGCGGGAGGCATGCATGGGGCACCCCTCTTGGACGTGATGCGAAGAGAGAAACACGCGACCGGGGCGGGATCGTCCGGGAATCCGGCAGGCAACCCCAGGACGAGGCACTTTATGCCCTGGCCGGGGAGGCGTCAAGAAAGATCCTCCCCTGCCGGTAGCGCATCGGCGGTCAGGCCCCTGCGGGTTGTGGTCTTGGGGGAACAAGGCCCGGGTCGCGAGTCGTACTCGTGCTCGAATGCGCCCTCGTGCTCGAATGCGCCCTCGGGATCGGCATCGCGCTCGTGGTCGTATCGCTCTCGGGCTCTCGGGTGCTCCTTCGAGAACGAGAACGATTACGAGTACGATAACGAGGCCGAGTACGACTACGAGCACGAGCACGAGGACGCCCGCGCGTCGGACAGCACTGGTCCGACAACCGGCCAACGCTGCTTGGCAAGCAACCGGATCGGCATGGATCGAAGCCTCCTCGTCCGCTGCGCTCCCTGTCGCAGGATGAGAATCCTCTCATTCCCTTCTCATGGTCGATTCACCCGCCCATGGTAGGATCACCTCGCGCCGGACGGCGGGGCGCCGCCGTACGCGAAGTCGCCGCCGCAGGCGCGGCCATCACCGTCCCGGCCCTGAGGCGAGGCATGAGGATCCTGCTCGTCGAAGACGACCGCAAGGTCGCGAGCTTCATCCGGCGCGGGCTCGTGGCCGAGGGCTTTTCCGTCGATGTCGCCGCCGAGGGTCGCGACGGCTTCCACCTCGCCACCCACGAACCGTACGATGTGATCGTCCTCGACCTCATGCTCCCCCACGTCGAGGGGCTGGAGATCCTTCGCGGCGTCCGCAGCCACGGGATCGACACCCCGGTCATGATCCTCACCGCGAAGGACGACGTCGACGATCGCGTCCGCGGCCTCAACCAGGGGGCCGACGACTACCTGGTCAAGCCCTTCGCCTTCGCCGAGCTGGTCGCGCGCATCCAGGCCCTGCTCCGGCGGCGCACTCCGGCGCAGCAGGGCACCGCCCTCCAGGTGGCGGACCTCCGCCTCGATTTGGCCAAGCGCCAGGTCGTCCGCGCCGGCCGTTCGATCGAGCTCACCCCCCCGGGAATTCTCCCTCCTCGAGTACCTCATGCGCAACGCCGGGCAGGTCGTCACGCGGGCCATGATCAGCGAGCACGTGTGGGACCAACACTTCGACAGCTTCAGCAACGTCATCGACGTCTACGTCCGCTACCTGCGCAAGAAAGTCGATGAGGGGTTCGAACCCGCACTGCTCCACACCGTTCGCGGGGTCGGTTACATGCTGTCCGGAGACCAGCGGTGAGATTCCCGATCCGGGTCCGGCTCGTGTTTTGGACCTCGAGCCTGACCCTGGCCCTCTCCCTCATCCTCGCGACGTTTCTCCACTACCGGCTCAGTCGCCACCTCGAAGAAGACCTCGCCCGGTATGTCCAATACGAGCTGCAGGAGTTCGCCGAGTTCATCGAGGACGGCTGCACCGAAGCGCGCTTCCGCGAATTCACCGAGCACGAGATCAAGACCCACCCCACCAACCTCCAGATCTTCGTCCAACTCGACACGGACGGGCTCGGACGCATTTTCCGATCCGGAAACCTCGACCCGGCGCGTCTCGACCCGCCTGAGGGCGAGGCCGCGGAGGCGCCCCGCGTTCCGCGCGTCCGCCGACTGACCACCGGGGTCGGAGCGGACGCGGTCGAGCGCATCCTGGGCATCGTCGTCCTGCCCGTGACCGGCGAAGTGTCGCCGCACGGGCGCCGGGAGTACCGGCTGCGCATGGCGTTCGACCGCGAGCCGCTGGAGCAGATCCTGGCCCGTCATCGCACCAGCATCGCGTATGCGATCGTGGCCGCCGCGATCCTGGCGGTCTCCACCGGCTGGTTGGTCGCCTCCAAGGCCATGCGCCCGGTCTACGACCTGATCGCGCGGGCGGAGCGCATCACCGCGGAGAACCTGCGCGAAGCGCGCCTGCCGGTCCCGGGCGCCGGTGACGAACTGGACCGCCTCGCGCTCGTCCTCAACACCATGCTCGAGCGCCTCGACGGCTCGATCCGGACCGTACAGCGGTTCACCGCCGACGCCGCCCACGAGCTGCGCACCCCCCTCACCACGATTCGCGGCGAACTGGAGCTCCTTCAGCGCCACCCGGAGCAGTTCGATCCCGCCGTCCTCGACCCGGTTCTCGAGGAGATCGGCCGCCTCGACACCCTCTGCCGCCGCCTGCTCCTGCTCGCCCGCCTGGACGAGCGCGCCCGCACGGTCGAGCGGAAGCCCACTCCCCTGCACCTCCTGCTCGAGCGGATCATCGATCAGGTGCGCCCGCTCGCCGATTCGCAGCAGCTGAGGCTCTCGATCCGCAGCGAAGTCCCGGTCTGGATCGACGGCAACGATGACCTGCTCTGCCAGGCCTTCCTCAACCTGCTCGACAATGCGATCAAGCATACGCCCGCGCACGGCGCCGTCGCCGTCGCCGTGGAGGCGATCGCGCAGCCGGACTCGGTCGCGGTCGAGGTGCGCGATACCGGCTGCGGGATTCCCGAGGAACACCTGCCCAGGATGTTCGACCGCTTCCATCGGATTCGCGAAACGGAAGCGGGAGAAGCCCAGGGCTCGGGGCTGGGCCTCGCGATCGTGAAGGAGGTGGTGGCCTTCCACCGCGGGACGATCGAGGTCCGCAGCGCTCCCGGTCGCGGCACGACCTTCCGACTGACCTTCCCCACGATCCCCGCCGATGAGAGGATTCTCAGCGCGTCCTAATCGGTCGCTCATGCCCCGCCGGATAGGATCCCCCGACCGAGGGGCGAGTCCCGCGGCGGCCGGTCCGGGCCTGCCCTTCTGTGGGCGGACGAGGCGACCCGCCGCGGCGGATGCGCCGCGCGCCGGACCGGCCCGGAGTCGGACGGGGACGCGGCTTCCGTGGCGACCTCGAGCCCGCCCCGACCTCGCTTCGGAGTCCCGTCATGAACGCTCCCACCCGGCCTGCGCCCGGACCGGCCTTTCTGCTCGATGTCCCGACCACCTTCACCACCACCTGGGTCGAACGCGTGGCCGCCCTCAACCGCGAGTTCGCGGGGACCGGGCGGCGAGTGAGCCAGGTGTACGGTGCGTTCCAGAGCTCGCGCTTCAGCTCGGCGCGGCCTTCGAAGTACCTTCCACGCCCGACCCGGGAGCAGTTCGCCCAGCACGTGGGGGCGCTGCGCGCGGTGGGGGTCGGCTTCAACTATCTGATCAACGCTCCGAGCTACGGCAACCTCGAGTACACCGCTGCGGGTCGCCGCGAGTTGGAGGACGAGCTGGCGTTCCTGGTCGATTGCGGGGTCCAGTCGGTCACGCTGGCGATTCCCTTCCTGGTTCAGATCGCGGCCGCGCGCTTCCCGCAACTGGAAATCGTCGTCTCGACCCTCGGCTACGTCCACTCGCTCCGGGGCCTCGAGCAGTACCGCGACGCCGGCGCGCGGCGGATCGTGATCGACGTGGAGGCGAATCGTGATTTCGGGTTCCTGGAGCTCGCGGTGCGCGCCAACCTCGCGGAGATCGAGCTGATCGTCAACCCCGTGTGCATCTATCAGTGCAACTTCAAGCACGCCCACTACTGCACCGCGGCGCACGGCAGCCAATCGACCGGAGAACCCGGGAACGTCGGCACCCCCTACAACGCCTACTACCTCAACTGGTGCTTCCTCGAGAAGCTCGAAAACGTGGACGAGTTCCTCAAGAGCCCGTGGATGCGGCCGGAGGACGTGCCGCTGTGGCAGGGATTGGGGATCAAGCACTTCAAGGTCGCGGGGCGCGGCTCGACCGAGGAGCACCTGGAGTGCCTGGCGCGGGCGTACCTCGCGCAGCGCTTCGAGGGGAACCTGCTCGACCTGCTGGGATGGCCGCACTGGCTGAGCTTCCGCAAGACCGAGGACGGGCGCACGCTGGCGCCGCTCGAGGTGCGTCTCGAGAACCGGGACCTCGACGGCTTCATGCAGTTCTTCTACCGCAACCGGCCGGACTGCCGGCTCGGGTGCGGCGACTGCAACTACTGCACCGACTTCGGCCGCGGGGTGGTGCGGGTGAACGACGGCGGGCTGCTGGCGGACTATGTGACCAACATGCGGGCCGGTCTGCGCGCCGCGGTGGAGCATGTGCCGACGGAGGAGGAGGAGGTCAAGGAGCAGGCGCGCTGGCGGCGCGAGGCCGGCAAGCAGGCGGTGGAGGGGTAGCATGGAGCGCACGCGCGTGGTGGTGACCGGCGGGACCGGGATGCTCGGCCGTACGCTGGTCGCGCTCCTGCGGTCGCGCGGAACCGAGGTGACGCTGGTCGGGCGGAAGCCGCCGGTCGGGGACTGGGCCGACGGGGCGAACTGGGTGCACGGGGACGTGGAGCGGGAGCGCTTCGGCCTGGACCCAGCGGCGTGGAAGATCCTCGCGCGCGGCGTGCAGGCGGTGTTTCATCTCGCGGCCCGGACGGACTTCGTCGGCACCGAATGGGAGGAATACCGGCGCACCAACATCGCCGGAGCGCGCCATGCCGCGGAGCTGGCGGCGGAAGGGGACGCCTCCCTGCACCATGTGAGCACGGCGTTCGTGTGCGGGGACCGGCGCGGCCGGTTCGCGGAGGCCGACCTGGACGTCGGGCAGGGCTTCCGCAATCTCTACGAGCGCAGCAAATTCGAAGCCGAGCGGGCGCTGCGGGGGGAGTGGGCGCCGAAGCTGGGCGTGCGCTGGACGGTGCACCGTCCCGGGATCATCCTGGAATCCCGCCCGGATGCGGCGAGCGGTCACCGGATCGGCCCGCTCCTGTATGTGGACGCGTTGGCGCGGCTGGCGTCCGCCTCGCTCCGGCGGGGTGGGCGCGAAAAGCCCTTGCGGGTGGAGGGGAGCGCGGACGCCGCGCTGCCGCTCGTGTACGATCACGACGTGGCCCTGGCGCTGGTCGCCCTCGCGGACAAGCCGGAGGCCGCGGGGCGGGTGTTCCACCTGGTGCCGGACCCGCCGGTGCCGAATCGGCTGCTCGAGCGGAGCGTGAACGAGGCGTTCGGACGCCCCGTGGTCCGCTGGTCGGCCGCGGAGGAGTGGGCTTCGGAGCCGCCGAGCCCCGAGGAGCGCCTGCTCCAGCGGACCGGAGCGATCTATGCGCCGTATCAGGAGCTGGACGTGGCGTTCGACCGGCGGAACCTGGATGAGGTGCTGGGCGCATCCGCGCTTCCGGCGCCGGAGGCGGACGACCTGCAGGAGACCTTCCTGACATTTCTCCAGGAGCGGGCGCGACTCGACAAGCAGAAGCCGGCCAAAGGGACGCGGCGATGGTCCGTCCCGGATCCTTCCGGCGCGGGTGGGTGCACTGCTGCTGCCTCGCCGCAGCCCACGGCCACGACGACCGACCCGGCCATCGGGGACGACGGCGCGGCCACCCAGAAACCCCCGGCCCAGCCGGCTGACTCGGCGACCCGGTCGGTGCGACAGTACTTTGGCGAGTTCCTGGTCGATTTCCTCGGTCGCGCCCTGGTGCCCCAGCTCGTCTCCTTGAACGAAGAATTCTGGATCGAGGTGGCCGGTGCGGGCACCTGGTCGCTGGTGGTTCGCGTCGGCGCGCTGGAATCCGTGACCGTGGGCCGGCGGAGCGGCGGCTTCGGATACCGGGTGGAGCCGGAAGCATTTCTCGATGTCGTGGCGGGCCGGCGCTCCCCGCAGGAGACGTTCTTTTCCGGCCAGACCGAGTTGCACGGGGATCGCGCGACGGCGCTCCGGACCGCGACGGCGCTCGAGGAGTTCTTCCGCCGCCGGCCCTGGGACGGACGCGAGCCCGGGCCCTTCCTGGCGAGCGTGGCCGCGCCCGGAAACGGGATTGCACCGCCAATTGTAGCTGCCCCCGCAATCGGGATTGCGCCCAAGAACGGGACCGCGTCCGTCGGCATGCCCGCGCGGCCGAAGGGCTGGATCGCCTTCGACGAGGTACCGCGGCGGCCCTGGGGCGAGGTCGTCGGCCTCGCGCGCAAGCACATGAATCCCGGTCTGGTGGACCTCCTCGAGCTCGGGGAGTTCACCGCGATCGACGCGCAGTATGCCGAGGGGGCGTGCATCCACGACCAGACCGGGCGGCGGATCGTGGACTTCGTCTCCTCGTACGGCGCGCTCAATCTCGGCCACAATCACCCGCGGGTGCGCGCGGCGCTGGAGCGCGTGCTCGCCGACCGGCGGGTTGACCTCTCGAAGGAGTGCCTGTCGCGCTACACCGCGGTGCTCGCGCACGACCTCGCGGTCCTCGCGCCGGGAGACCTGGAGTCGGTCTACTTCTGCAACTCGGGAGCCGAGTCGGTGGAAGCCGCGCTCAAACTGGCGCAGCGCTACCACGGCGGCGCGCGCCGGCGGTTCGTCTACGCCCAGGGCTCGATGCACGGCAAGACCCTCGGCGCGCTCTCGGTCACCGGCGGGGAGCACTACCGCGACGTCTTCCGCCTGCCCGAGCAGGTCCCGGTCCCCTACGGCGACCTCGAAGCGGTGGAGCGCGCGCTCCGTGCCGCCCCGGCGAAGGGAGACCTGGCGATCGCCGGCGTCATCGTCGAGCCGGTGCAGGGGGAGGCCGGCGTGATCGTCCCGCCCGACGGCTATCTGCGCGGCCTCCGCGAACTCTGCGACCGCCACGGGGCGCTCCTGATCCTCGACGAGGTGCAGACCGGGTTCGGGCGCACCGGTCGCATGTTCGGCTGCCAATGGGACGGAGTGGTGCCCGACATCATGGCCGTCGCCAAGACGCTGGGTGGTGGAATGGCCTCCCTCGCGGCGACCATTTCCCGCGGCGAAGTCTCCCGCCGCGCCTATGGCAACCCGCACGACTGCCTGATCCAGACCACCACGTTCGGCGGTCGCACCAGCGCCTGCGCCGCCGGCATCGCCGCCCTCGAGACGGTGATCGATGAGCGCCTGCCGGAGCGCGCGGAGCGGCTCGGCGCGCTGCTGCGCGAGCGCCTGCGCGAGATCCAGGCGCGCCACCCGGAGTGGATCTCCGAGGTGCGCGGGCGCGGGCTCATGCTCGGGATCGAGTTCCACCCCGAGCTGGTCGAGCGGGTCGGCTCGAAGGCGTTGTGGATCCCGGGCGTCAAGGCGGCGGTCCGGCGGCACGTGCCCGGGATGGTCGCCGCCGCCCTGCTCAAGAACCATGGCTTCCTCTGCTCG
>Ga0082335_1004934_pt1 | contig 19231 bp, 13 predicted proteins | sample Subgrocontami58m_FD_72375 | JGI IMG/M metagenome (GOLD analysis project Ga0082335, IMG submission 72375) | Subsurface groundwater microbial communities from S. Glens Falls, New York, USA - GMW37 contaminated, 5.8 m (SPADES assembly) (version 2) ... | reverse complement strand
GTGATCCTCGCCGCGGTCGCCGACGAAGAGGAGGGGGGCCTGCGCGGGATGGGGCACCTCGTCGACCGCCACCCCGACCGCGTGCGCGCCGAGTATGCGCTGAACGAGGTCGGCGGGGTCACCTTCCACGTCGACGGGCGGCGCTTCTACCCCGTGCAGGTCGCCTCGAAGGGGTTCGCGTGGATGACGCTCCGCGCCGAGGGACCGACGGGGCACGGGTCGATTCCGCGCGAGGACGGCGCGGTGCAGCGCCTCGCGGCCGCCGTCGAGCGCCTCCGCGCGCAGCCGCTCCCGATCCACGTCCATCCCGTCGTCGAGGGGTTCGTGCGGAGGCTCGCCGAGGGGATGCCGTGGTGGAAGGGGACCGTGTTGAAGGGGGTCCTCTCCGCCTCGACGGCCGATCTCGTCCTCGGCAAGCTCTTCCCCGACCGCGAGCGGGCGCGCCTCTTCTCCGCGTCGCTCAGGAACACGGCGTGCGTGACGGGGCTCCGCGCGGGCGGGAAGGCGAACGTCATCCCCGGCGTCGCCGAAGCGACCGTCGACGGCAGGTTCGTGCCGGGCCAGACCGTGGAGGACCTCCTCCGCGAGGTCCGGCAGGTCGTCGGCGAGGGGATCGCGATCGACGTCTTCCGCTCGGGCCCGCCGACGGTGACGGAGGCCGACACGCCGCTGATGCAGGTCATCCGCGAGGTCGTCCCGCGCCACGACCCGGGGGCGGAGGTGGTCCCCTATCTCGTGGTCGGCTTCACCGATGCGCTCCATCTTGCGCGGCTCGGCGTGAAGACGTACGGCTTCGCGCCGGTGCGCCTCCCGACCGACGTCCCCTTCTCGTCGCTCTTCCACGCGAACGACGAGCGGATCCCCGTCGAGGGATTCCGCTGGGGCCTGGAGACCTTCTTCGACGTCGTCGCGGAGTTTGTCGCGTAACCTCGACTGGAGTGGACAGGCGCCCGTGAGGGCGCCATGGACAGGCGCCCGTCAGGGCGCCATGGAGAGGCGCCCGTCAGGGCGCCGTGGATCGCCGCCCGTGAGGGCGGCGACTTGTCGAATGACACCGATGCTACTGTTCGCGGCCGTCGCGGCGACGTCCGTCGCCTTCATCGTCGTCCAACAGGCCGCGCCGCGGCGGTGGGGCTACGTGACGAAGCCGCTGCCGATGCTCCTCCTCCTCGCGGGGCTCTTCGCCTGCGGCTCCCCGCGCGACGGGACGATGCGCGCGCTCGTCGCAGCGGGGCTCGCGGCGTCGCTCGCCGGCGACCTCCTCCTCGTCGACGCCGAACGAGGCTTCCTCGCGGGGCTCGCCTCGTTCCTCGTCGCGCACCTGCTCTACGTCGCTGCGTTCCTGCGAGGCGTGCCGCTCGCGCCGGCCGCGCCGTGCGCGGCAGGGTACCTCGCCCTCGGCGTGGCGCTCTGCGCGTGGCTCTGGCCGCGGCTCGGGAAGCTGCGGGCCCCGGTGGCCGTCTACGCCCTCGCGCTCGTCTCGATGTGCGCGGCGGCCTGCGCGCGAGGCGCTGCCGACCGCTCCCTCGTAGCGCCGATCGGCGCGACGCTCTTCCTGCTCTCGGACGGGATCCTCGCCGTCGATCGCTTCCGCGCGCCGTTCCGGGCGGCGAAGCCGCTCCTCTTCGCGCTCTACATCGCGGGGCAGGCGCTCATCACCGCGTCGGCGTGGGGCGGGCCTATCCCTTCTTGACCGGGGCGCTCGGGGAGAGATTCTGCACCTGCTCGTTGAGCGCGTCGAGGACGGGCTTGCTGTGGCCCGCGGTGGAGACGATCTTCCGGAAGGTCGCCTTCGCCGGGCCGTCGAGGACCTCGGACATGAGGGCATGGAAGAGCGTCGAGGTCGGCGCGGGGCACATCGCGTGGATCTTCTCGTACTGCGCGCGCGTCAGTGTGGAGACGAGGTCCCCGTAGACGATGGCGAAGAGGTCGGGCTGGACCTTCGTGAGCTTGAGGACAGCCTTCCCCCCCGGGGCGAAGGACTTCATGTCGAGCCCTGGGACGCCGGCGGCCGGGGTCTTCGGCGCCTCGGCGGCGGGGGCGGGCTTCGCGCCACCGGGCTTGAGGAGAGGCGCCATCGGTGCGAGGGGTGACGATGCGGCCGCCTTTGCCGGCGTGGGGTAGGTCGGCTTCGCGGGCGTCGGGTGCGCGGGCTGCGCGGGCTTCGCCGGTGTGGGGTGCGCGGGCTGCGCGGGCTTCGCCGGTGTGGGGTGCGCGGGCTGCGCGGGCTTCGGCGGCGTCGGGGGTGCGGGCTGTACGGGCTTCGCCGGCGTCGGGTGCGCGGCCTGCACGGGCGTCGGATGCGCCGGTTGGACCGGCTTCGCAGGCGTCGGATGCGCGGGCTGCACGGGGGCCTTCGCGGGAGTTGCCGCGACCGGCTTTGCGGGGGCCGGCGTCGGCTTCGGCGGCGCGGGCGTCGCGGGCGTCGGAGTCACCGGGGAGGGAGCCACGGGCGAGGGACCCAGCCGCGACGACGGCCGGATGACGATTGTCTTCTCCTCCTCTTCCTCTTCTTCGGGCGGAGGAGGGGGTGGGGCAGGCTTCGGCGAGACGTCCTTCACCTTCGCCTGCAGCTCGGTCATCGCAGTCTCGACTCCGCCGAGGCGGTCGGCCATCCGCTTGAGCGCGGAGCGGGCGTCGGCCGAATCGAGGACCGTGTCGTTCAGGAGCATGTAGAGCGACCCGTTGTCGATCGGGATCGCGTAGAACACGTCCTCGTAGCTGGTCTGCGTCAGCTCGATCCGATCGCTTTCGTCGCTGATGACGAACTTCCCGGCGGGCAGCGCTTCGACTTTCATCGTCTGATCGTCTTCTCCCCTGAGCGGGCACATTGTAGCAGATGGATCGCGCGTGTCACGCACGCGCAAACGATGGGTGCAAGACCCGAAGTGGGGGAGCGACCACGGGGGCACGTGCATTCGATTCAACACGAAGACCCGAAGCGCACGAAGGAGCGGTTGCGGCGCTGCGCGAACGGCGATGTCCTTTTTGTGCCCTTCGTGGCTTCGTGTTGAGTCGAGCGGCTCCCCCCGCATGGATTCCGCATCGGCCCGCAGGTAACGCACACTCGCGCGCCGGGCCCCCCCAGGCGAGAATGGCGGGATGACCGCCATCTACGTCGATGCCGACGCCTGCCCGGTGAAAGAGGAGGTCTACCGCGTCGCGCGGAGGCACGGTCTCCGCGTCTTCGTCGTCGCGAACGTGGTCCTCCAGGTCCCGCGGGAGGCGCTGATCGAGGTCGTCGTCGCCTCCTCGCGCCCCGACGCGGCGGACGACTGGATCGTGGAGCAGATCGGCGCGAACGACGTCCTCGTGACGGCCGACCTTCTGCTCGTCGACCGCGCGCTCAAGAAGGGGGCGCGGGTCCTCCTCCCGAACGGCCGCGAGCACACGGCGGAGACGATCGTCGGGGCGCTCGCCTCGCGGGCCCTGATGGAGTCGATCCGGGCGTCCGGTTCGATCACCGGCGGGCCGTCGGCCTTCGGGCCCCGCGACCGCTCGCGGTTCCTCGGCGAGTTGGAGCGGGTCGTCCGGGCGGCGCGGCGAGCGAGGGGCGAGGAGCGAGGAGCGAAGGGCGAGGGGTGAGTCCCGTCGCGACGAAGCTCGCTCTCTACCCCTCACCGTTTGCTCCTCGCTCCTCGCCCTTCGCCCCTCGCTCCTCGCCCTTCGCCCCTCGCTCCTCGCCCTTCGCTCCTCGCTCCTCGCCCTTCGCCCCTCGCTCCTCGCCCTTCGCCCCTCGCTCCTCGCCCTTCGCCCCTCGCTCTTCGCCCTTCGCCGTCGCCCTCCGCATCCGCGCGAAGAACATCCCGTCTCCGCCCGTCTCCTCGGGGAGGACGCGAAAGAGGCCCGAGGTCGCCTGGCCGGTGAGCGGCTGCGCGACGGGGTCGAGCGCGAACTCGGGCTTCGCTGCGAGGAACGCCTCGACGACCTCCTCGTTCTCCGTCCGGGTGAGCGCACACGTCGCAAAGACGAGCCGCCCTCCGGGGCGCACCGCGCCCGAGGCGAGCATGAGGAGCGATGTGCCGAGCGCCGCGAGGCGCCGGACGGCCGCCTCGGTCACGGTCCACCGCGCGTCGGGATTGCGCCGCCACGTCGCGCTCGCGGAGCAGGGGGCGTCGATGAGCACGCCGTCGAAACCCGCTCGCTTCGCCGCGGCGGGGAGGGCCTTCCCTTCCCACGCGAGCGGCTGGATGTTCGAGAACCCGCCGCGACGCGCCCTCCGCGCGAGCTCGGTGAGCCGCTTGTTGCGCGTGTCGGTAGCGAGGATCGTCCCTCCGCCGGCCATCTGGTCGGCGAGCGCGAGCGCCTTCCCTCCCGCGCCCGCGCAGGCGTCCCACCAGCGCTCGCCTCGCGCCGCCTCCGTCGCGCGCGCCACGGCCTGCGAGGCGACGTCCTGCACCTCGAACCGTCCCGCGCGGATCAGCTCGGTGCGGTAGAGGTCTCCTCCCGACAGGACCTGGATCGCCCGATCGAGCGTCGCGTGCGGACGGACCTCGAACCCAGCGGCGCGGAGGGCCTCCGCGAGCCCCGCGGCCTCCTTCCCCTGGGCGCGGACCCAGAGCGCGGGGAGGCCCTGCAGGGAGGCGAGGAGCGCCTCGCGCGCGGAGTCCTCCATCTTCGGGAGGTGGCGAGGGAGCCAGTCGGGGAAGAGGTGGAGCGGGTCGGGCGCATCGCCGCCGGCGGCCTTCGCGAGCCAGGCTGCGCGCGCGGCGAGAGGCAGGGCCCCTGGAGGGGCGCCGGCCCGTGTGAGGTCGAGGCGTCCCGCGAAGGCGATCTCGCGGATCAGCGAATCGGGCTCCCCCTCCTGCTGGAGGAGTAGGGCGAGCGCGACGGCGCGGGCGATCGACTGGCGCCCGTGCGGCTCGACCCAGCCCCACCACCTCCAGAGGGCCATGGTCGCGCGGTGGGCGGAGGGATGTTCGGCGCGGTCGAGGTCCGTCTTGTCGCGGAGGATGGACGCCAGCGCGGCGTCCGCGTGTCGGCCCTTGTCGACGGCGCGGACGACGAAGGAGACGATCGACAGGATCTCGCGGGTGGAGGGAGTCATGGAGGCGGGGATGGTACAGGCATCTGCGGGGCGAAGCAAGGTGTGGAAATGGGAAAGCAAAAGACCAGCGGTCGTAGGCGGGCATTTCCCAGAGGGGAGGGAGTGCCACTCGGAGAGATTCTCCACTGGAGGCGACTCGACATCCCCGGCGATGATTCTACGACTGAACTCGAAAGGGGAACCATTCGAACAAGCAACGTAAACAAAGTACAATAAATGAGTTAATGATGTGTTTGGGTCGCACTCACAGTTCTCGTGTACATGAAATCATTCTTGATCGTGAAATCTATGGTTGAGTTGCGACGCCGATGGCGTATCATGTACATGAAAGTCCCAACGTACATGATATATGATTCTCCCGTACAAAGTCGCCGGATCGTCGTAAGTCCTTTGAAATCGACCTCCGCGCGACCGATGTTTCCCGGGTTACGACGAGCGAGCGACTTTGTACGGGAGAATCATAAATGGCGGGAAGAAAATGAGTGAGCGCGGATCAAGAGGATCCTACCGTTCCGATCTCAAAAAGCGACTCGCGGTCGTGCTGGAGAAAGCCGGCTGGCAGGTGAGGGCCCCGATCCCGGATGAAGCAGGCGAGGCCGACCTCGAAGCCCAGAGAGGGGGCCTTAGGTACGTGATCGAGGTGAAGGCCGCGCCCGACGTGCGCCGCCCCATCTTGCAAGCGCTCCTCGCGAGTGCGTGCCTCAAGGCGCGTCGCCACGCAGCGATCCTCGAGGCTCGGCCGCTCGCAGTCGTATGCGCGCCCCGCCTCTCCGATGCCGCCCTCCAGGACCTGCGGGAATACGCACAGATGTTCCTGGGTGACTGCGCGTACGGTTTCCTCGACTCCCGCGGCAGGGTCGAGTTGCACGGAGAGGGCCTCGAAGGCGTGTCGGCACCTGGGGCGCACGGCCAACATGAACCGGATCGCCCGGCCAGCTCGTCGATCTCGATGGTCCGCGAAGGGTCAAGGTGGTGGCGTGTTGCGCCAGAAATGCAAGGCATGGGGGCCGACGAGCTCCAATGGAGACGACCTGTCGAACTGTTTGGGGACCTCGGCCGGTGGATCATCAAGGTGCTCCTCGCGAGCCGGATCCGCGAGGACTACCTGGGCGCGCCGAGGGTGTCCGTCCGGAGTGCGGCACAGCTCGCTGAAGTCGCAGACGTGTCGGCGGCGAGCGCGTGGAGGCAGGTCCACGCCCTACGGGAGGCCGGGCACCTGGAGGAGCAGCGAGATGGCCTGAAGCTCGTGCGTGTGGGTGACCTGCTTCGGCAATGGGCGCGTGCGGGGCACCATCGCGCCGGGGAGATCCGCGCACGTTGGCTGCTCCCTCCCGCTGACGGGGAGGCCGAGCTACGCTCCGCACTCCTGCGATACATGCAGGGAGGAGCACCCCGAGGGGAGGATGCCGACTCGGCTCACCCACGTCCCAGAGTCTGCCTGAGTCTGCACTCCGCATGTCGACATCTGGGCCTCGGCATCGTCCAGGGCATTCCGTCCAGCATCTACGTGGAGGAGGTATTCCCCAGGGTCCTGCAGGAATTCGGCCTCTGCGAGAGCGCGGGCGGAGAGAAGGTCGATGTCCACATCTGCGTTCCGCGCCACCCAAAGTCCGTATTCCGCGCGCTCGTCGTCCGTGAGGGAGTCCCGGCCGCGGACGCGGTGCAGTGCTGGCTCGACCTCCAGGGACACCCGGCGCGCGGGGAGGAACAGGCCCGCGAAATCTGGGACCGCGTCCTCGCGAGCGTGGAGAAGTAGGCCAATGAACTCCACCAACGGCGACTTCGTCGCGTTCGTGAGCGCGCTGGAACCGTACCTGCCCGACCTCGTGGTCATCGGCGGCTGGGCCCATCGGCTCTTCCGATTCCACGAGTGGGCGCAGGCCACGGCGTTTGAGCCCCTCACGACCGAAGACGCGGACGTCCTCGCGCCGCTGCGACTCAAGCCTCGCGGAAAGGATTTGCACGCCCTGCTGACCGAGAGCGGCTTCGACGTCCAACTCTCGGGAGAAACCCCTCCCGTCACGAAGTACTACCGCCGGGGCGAATCCTCGGCATTCCATCTGGAATTCGTCGCGGAACGGAAGGGGGGTCGATCGCGCAGGGACGGTGGCCAGAACACCTCGCAGGAAGTGCTGGGCGTCACCGTTCAGAAACTCGCCTATGTCGAACTCCTCGGCTGGGAGCCGTGGACGCTCGAGGTCGACTCCGCCCACGGGTTTCCTGTGAAAGAAAGAGCGGCCCGAGTGACGGTGGTGAACCCCGTGCCGTACCTCGCCCAGAAGGCCTTGGTGTTCCCCAGGCAGGACCGGGCGAGAGACAAGCAGGCGAAGGACATTCTGTACATCCATGACACGCTCCTCATGATGAGCGCCAGGCTTGGCGATCTGGCGACTGCGTGGGGACGGCTGTGCCAAGACACTCAACCGGCCTGGGTCGTTGCGCTGCGGAAGATCCGTGAAAGCGAGTTTTCTGTCGTCACGGATCGGCTCCGCCGCGCGGAGCTCATCGCGCGCGCGAGCGGGCGCCCCAATCCACCCAACGCCGAGCAGATCCTCCAAGTCTGCCAACTCGGGTTGAAGCGCGTGTTTGGGTTGCGAGGGGAGGCATGAACGCTCGGGCACCCGGCCAGCGCATCTCAGCGAGGGACTGCAGGAGACCGAACAGTGAAGGACGAGCCCCGGCCCGCCTCCGCAAGCGTCATCACGGACATGCGCACGGCGATTGATGGGCGCGCACAGGACGCGTATCATCCCTCCCCTCGGAGGTGCGCGTGATCCCGACGAAGGAGTCCGTCGCGGCGAGGTGCCTGCGCTGCATGCTGCGGCCGCCGTTCTGCATCTGCGCGGAGGCTCCGCGCGTGCCAGCACGGACCGAGGTCTTCGTCGTCCGGCACGTGATCGAGTCGCACAAGCCGAGCAACTCCGCGCGTATCGCCGCCCTCGCGCTCCCGCGCTGCACGATCGTCAGCTACGGCGCCAGGGGCGAGGAGTTCGACGAGGAGGTCCTGCGCGGCGAGGGGACCTGGCTCCTCTACCCCGACGGGCGCGAAGCCGTGCTCGCGGGGCCGCCTCCGCGCCGCCTCGTGGTGCTCGACGGCACCTGGAGCCAGACGAAGCGGATGAAGATCCGGATCGGGGCGCTCCGCGGGATGCCTCGCCTCTCCCTCGCCGCACCGGACGCCCCGCCCCGGCGCCTCAGGTGCGGGAGATCGCCTCACGAAATGGCGACGCTCGAGGCGATCGGCCGCGCGCTCATGCTCCTCGAGGGCGACTCCGTCGGACAGCCGCTCCTCGACCTCTACCAACTCTTCGTCGACAGGACCTACCAGTGCTCCGCCGGCGGCCGAGGCCGGTGCCGGGCGTCCGCCCGACCCGCCCGCGAGGACTGACGCACAGCCCGGGAGAGCGGCGATGTTCATCATCACGGGCAGCTCGCCGAGACAGGAGGTCGTCACCGTGACGACCACGCAGTGCCCGCGCTGCGGCGTGTTCGGCCCGCACAGCGTCCTCCGCACCTGGACGGTGAGGCACGTCTACTGGGTCCCGTACACCTGCTGCGGGATGACCCCATATCTCGCCTGCGCGACGTGCAGGGCCGTCTACCCCTTCCAGCCTCCGCCAGGGATGGTCCGGGAGCTGCCCTTCCTCGGCCGCTTCGGATGCCTCCTCCTGCCCCTCGTTCCGGCGCTGCTCTTCGCGGCAGTCTTCGTCGTGGCCCTGTGCTCCCCCGCGCCGCCGCCCCGTTCTGTGCGGCCGCAGACGGGCGCGCGCGAGGAGCTCGAGCGCCACCTCGCGTCCGGCGCCGTCTTTGCCGAAGGCGAGAAGGCCACGGAGATCGGGGCGCAGGTGAAGCAGTGCTTCCAGCTCGGCGCGGATCCCAGTCTCGAACCGGAAAAGGCGGCCATCGCCGTGCGAAGCCTCCCCGGCCCGCCGCGGAGGTTCGTGATCGTCATCCAGTTCGACGGCCTCCGACGATGCTCGGACACGTGGCGTCTCGACCTCCTGGCGAAGTTGCAGAATCTCCTGAAGGGGAGCCTGCGCCCCGAGGACGAGGTGATCGTCGGGCTTCGCGGCGCGATGTGCTACGGGGCGATCGCGCAGGGCCGGATGGACGCGGACTGGACGATCCAGGTCGGCGACATGGTCGACTCCTCCGATCTCGGACGCGCGCTCCTCGCCCCGCCCGCGGCCTCCTCGGGGACCGGGACGAAATAGCCGGCTGCGCCCTTGACGCCCCGTAGGCGGACGGCTACCCTTCAGGCTGCCCACCGCCACCCACGAACCCCGTGGAGGTCTCCGTGACCGCTTTCCGCCGCGCATGGCCCATCCTCGCCCTCCTCCTCGCCATCCCCCTCTTCGCCGACACGATCGTCATGAAGAACGGCGAGCGCGTCGAAGGGCGGATCGTCTCCGAGGACGGCGACGAGGTCAAAGTGGAGATCCAGAAGAAGGGGATGACGCTCATCGCGTCGCTCAAGCGCTCCGAGATCGCCGAGATCCAGCAGACCGTCGCCAACCCGAACAAGGACGAGTTCGCGCAGCGTCTCGCTGAGGCGCGAAAACTCCCCGCGGGGACCGAGCAGACCCTCACCCTCCTCGAGCTTGGCCGCTGGGCCCGCGAGGTCGCCCTCTACGAGGAGGCGATCGTCGCATTCGAGGAGTGCAAATCGTCCCTCTCCGGCTTCGAGGACGTCGCCGACTACGAGGTCGCCTGCACGCAGCTCGCCTCCAAGGACTTCGACGGCTGCAAGACGACCCTCCAGCGGATCCTCGAGCGCAACCCGAACCACGAGGACGCGCGGATCCTCGCCGACGACCTCGGGAAGGACGTCCAGGACTCCGTCGCGGAGGACGTCCAGAAGGGGTTCGAGTACTACGTCGCCGGGAACTGCCGCCGCGCCCTCGGGGTCTTCGAGCGGTTCGTGAAGGACCACTCCCGCGACGAGGTCGACATCCTCTCCAAAGCCTGCCAGGAAAAGGCCGGGCAGCCCCTCTCCGCGCTCATGATCGACTGCCGCTTCCGCCAGGGGTGTCCCGAGGGGTGCAAGTTCGGGTTCAAGCCCTGCACGCGCGGGAGCTGCCGCGCGGGGCGGAACCTCGAGTTCCACAAGCCCGTCGAGGGGGACATCACGGTCCGGGCCTTCACCATCACCTACTGCGGGGCGTGCAAGGGGTTGGGCCGCATCATCTGCGAGAAGTGCGGCGGGACGGGGATCTCGCTCGGGAGGCCGTCGGAATTCGAGAAGCCCGACTTCGTCGTCGCCCTGGTCGACCAGGCGGAGAAGTCCTTCGACGAAGCGAAGCAGCTCGCGCTGAATGGGACCGTCGCGCCGAAAGACCCGCCGAAGGACGGCGCGGGGAACGTCGCCCCCCCCGTCGGCGTCACGGCCCCCGCCCCCGAGGCCAACCCGATGAGCGTCCTCGCGCGCGGCGTCCGCTCCCGCAGGTTCTACCGGACCGTGTCGACGATCGCGCCGGGAACGCCGACCCCCGGCGGCCAGAACCTCTTCAAGCGGATGGGGGACATCGACGACTTCCTCTTCGAGAAGGCCTCCCGCTACTCATCCGAGTACACGGCGAAGGCGGAGACGGAATACGAGAAGGCGGTGGGGTACAACGAGGCGCCGACGCTCGTCGATCGTCACATCCTCCAGAGTCGCATCGACCACGCCCGGACGGCGGTGGAGGACGCGGAGCAGGCGCGCCTCTTCTGCATGTACGTGCTGAAGGACGCGCAGAGCAGCGTGTCGCCCGGCATGGCCGACGTCCAGCTCAAGCTCGACGCCGCCACGCGCACCGCGAAGCGGTGCCATGACGGGTACGAGGCGCTGTGCGAGATCCAAGCGTACCTGGAGAGCCTCTCGCAGGAGGACATGACGCGGATCTGGGGCAACGTCTGGCGGCAGGTGCAGGCCGCGGGCCTCACGAAGGACAACGCGAGGCGTGCCCTGAACGACTTGCGGAACGACGAGCGCAACCGATAGGCGGAGGGGATTCGCACGCGCCAGCAGATCCAGCCGCATTCCGGTTCCGCGCGGGCGCAGGGGGTGCGCCTGGACGTCCGCCGCGTCTCCCACGCGATCGGGGACCTCCCGATCCTGAAGGACGTCTCGTTCTCCGTCGCGCCCGGCGAGCTCGTCGGGATCCTCGGCCCGTCGGGCTCGGGGAAGTCGACCCTCTTCAAGGTCCTCACCGGCCTCTACCCGCTCGCGCAGGGATGCGTCCTCTTCGACGGCAGCGACCTCTCGCTCGAGGGGGAGGGGCTCCGCCACCGCATCGGCTACGTCCCGCAGGAGGACATCGTCCACGCGACGCTCACGGTGCGGGAGGTCCTCCGCTTCGCGGCGGCGCTGCGGCTCTCGCGCGACCTCCCCGCGGACGACGTCCTCGAGCGCATCCACGACGTCCTCGCGTCGGTCGGGCTGGAGGGGACGGAGGAGAGCGAGGTCCGCTCCCTCTCCGGCGGCCAACGGAAGCGGGTGAGCCTCGCGGTGGAGCTGCTCACGCGCCCCGCGATCCTCCTCCTCGACGAGCCGACCTCCGGCCTCGACCCCGCGAACGAGGCGCGGGCGATGGAGACCTTCCGGCGGATCGCGGACGAGGGGAGGACGGTCCTCGTCTCGACGCACGTGATCGAAAACCTCGGCCTCCTCGATCGCGTCGCGGTGCTGTCGCAGGGGAGGCTGGTCTTCTTCGGCCCGCCCGGGGCGCTCTTGTCCGCGTTCGAGGTCGCGCGCGTCCCGGATGTGTACGAACGCCTGCGCGAACGCTCGGCGGCGGAGTGGGAGGCGGAGTTCCGCGCCAGCGCGCTCCACGAGACGGAGGTGAGGGCGCGCCTTGCGCTCTGTCCGCTCCCCTCGGTCGCGCCCGCAGAGGCCGAACCGCGGCGGGCACAGCTCCCGACGCTCACGCTGCGGTACCTCCTCTCGTTCCTCCGCGACCGGCGGAACCTCATCCTCCTCGTCGCGCAGGCGCCCGTGATCGCCGCCTGCATCGCGATGGCGCACGACGCGGGGACGCAGGCGGGGAACCTGGGCATCCTCTTCGACATGAGCATCGCCGCGGTCTGGTTCGGCTGCATCAACGCCTGCAGAGAAATCGTGAAGGAGCGCGCGATCCTGGAGCGCGAGCGGATGGTCGGCGTCGACATCCTTCCCTACGCGGCGTCGAAGGTCGCCGTGCTCGCGCTCGTCTGCGCCGTGCAGACGGCGCTCCTCCTCGGCGTCGTCTGCGCGTGGGAGCGCCTGCCCGGGGAGGCGGCCCTCTACGGCGTCGTCCTCTTCGCCTCGGCCGTGTCGAGCCTCGCGCTCGGCCTCCTCGTGTCGTCGGTCGTCGACACGAGCGACAAGGCGATCAGCCTGGTCCCGATCGTGCTCATCCCGCAGCTCATCTTCGTCGACGTCGCCGGCGCGAGCTCGGGGTTCCGCCGGCGGATCGAGACGTTCACCCTCTCGAAGTGGGCCTACCAGGGCGTGCGCGACGTCCTGGAGCGCAGGTCGATCGCCCCGCCGCTCGGGATGCTCGCGCTCTTCGCCGTGGCGCTCCTCGCGGGGACGATCGGCGCGCTTGCGTGGAAGGGTCGGAGGTAGCATGGACGTGAAGCCCGACGGCTTCGAGGCGCTCAGGGAGAAGGGGGACGCCTACTTCCACGTGGGGATCTACGACAAGGCCCTCGCGGAGTGGGAGGAGGCGCTCACGCTCCGCGCCGACCCGGAGCTCCAGGCGAAGGTGAATGGGCTGAAGGGGCGGATGGAGGCCGACCAGCACCTCGTGCGGGCGGCGAGCTACCTGAAGACGGGGGAGTACGAGAGGGTCCGGGACGAGTGGCGGCAGGCCCTCGCGTCGCGACCCGACCCGGCGCTCGCGAAGCGGCTGGCGGAGCTGGAGGCGACGATGCGCTTCGAGACGCACCGCCGCCGCGCCGAGGAGTTGGCGCAGGGGGGGCTCGCGGAGGCGGCCGTCGACGAGCTGAAGCATGCGCTCGAGGTCCACCCGGACGACGCGGGGATCAAGCAGCGGATCGCGGAGGCGCGTGCGCAGGTCCGCGCGCGCGGGTTCGGCGACCTCGTCGGGCAGGGGGACAAGCTCCTCGCGGCGGGACTCCCGCGCGAGGCGATCCGCGTCTGGGCGGACGCGCTCGACCTGATCCCGCAGACCGACCCGCGCTGGGTGGAGGTCTGGAAGCGGATGCAGAAGGCGCGCCGCGGAGAGAAGACGAGGAAGGCGGTGATCTGGGCCGTCGTCGTGATCGCCTCCGGAGCGGCCCTCGTCGCTGTCGGCGGCCACTTCGCGAAGAGCTCGGACGAGTCGCACCGGGACGAGGCCTCCGACGCGTTCGCGCACGCAGAGGACCTCGCGAGGTCGGGCGAGAAGGAGGATGCGATCCGCGCCTTCACGGAGGTGTGCGCGAAGTACGCCGACACCGACTGGGCGCAGAAGGCGCAGGACCGGATCCGCGAGGTGCAGGGGAAGATGCAGGCGTCGCTGGTCGAGGAGGCCTTCCACCACGCGGAGGAGCTGGAGAAGTCGGGCAACCTCGAGGAGGCGGCGAAGCAGTACGGGATCGTCGTGGAGAAGTTCCCTGGGAGCTCGTTCGGCGGGAGGGCGCTCGAGCGGATCCGGGCGCTGCAGGCGTTCGGCCGCGGGTCGAAGAACGCCCTCTACGACGCCGAGGAGCAGATGAAGGCGGAGCACTTCGAGGCGGCGATCGAGGAGTTCAACAAGGTCCTCGCCGACGACCGCTACCGCGACACGGACGTCGCGCGGGCCGCGGAAAAGGGGATCAAGAAGGCGCGGTTCTTCGCGGCGGGGAAGAGGGCGAACGAGCTGTTGAAGGCCGGCAAGCCCGACGCGGCCCTCGGGGCGTTCCGCGATGCGAACAAGCTGGCCGAGGCGGCGGGGGAGAAGGCGGTCGACACGAGCGACCTCGAGGAGCGCCTGAAGACGCGGGACGAGGCGGACGGACTCGTCGCGCGCGCGAATGCGGAGTGGGCGATCTGGAAGGGCGACCTTGCGAAGGCGGGGAAGTTCGTCGCGGAGGCGAAGCGGCTGCGCCCGGACGACACGCTCGTGGAGCGGCTTGCAAAGTTCGTCGCGGCGGGGGGAGTGCCGCGGGGGATGGTGTACGTCCCCGGCGGAGAGGCCGTCCTGGGCGGCGCCGACGAGGCCTTCCCCGACGAGCTGCCTCCGCACGTGGTGGACCTCAAGCCGTTCCTGATGGCCACCTGCGAAGTGACGAACGGGCAGTACTGGGCGTTCGTGAAGGAGACGGGGCGGATTGCGCCTCTCCACTGGAAGGGGAAGACGCCTCCGCAGGGGACGGAGATGTGGCCGGTCGTGAACGTGAGCTGGGAGGACGCGGAGGCGTACGCGAGGTGGGCGGGGAGCCCGCAAGCTGGCTCTGCCAGGAGGCTGCCGACGGAGGCGGAGTGGGAGAAGGCGGCGCGATGGCCGGCGCCGGAGGAGACGAACCGCGACAAGCTCGTGGCCGACGCGGCGCTGTGGGACTCGGCGAAGGCGAAGCTGAAGGAGCGCCTCGACTCGGGGTCCACGGGGCTGGCGGGGGACACCATCGACCTGCCGAACCGGTGGCCGTGGGGGGACGAGTTCGACGCGGAGCGTTGCGTCAGCGGGGGGAAGGGGCCCGAGCAGGTGGGGTCGCACGCGCTGGGGAAGAGCCCTCTCGGCTGCCTGGACATGGCGGGGAACGTGTGGGAGTGGACCTCGGACTGGTACGAGGGGTACTCGCCGAAGGCGTCCAGCAAGTACTTCGGCGAGAAGTTCAAGGTGATCCGCGGCGGGTCGTGGAAGAGCAAATCGCCGGACGACGTGCGAACGTCGAACCGCAGCGCCTACCAGCCGCGCGGCCTCTTCGCCGACGTCGGCTTCCGGTGTGTGCAGGACTTGCCCGACGCGAAGTAGCCCTCGTCCATGGAGAGGCTCGCGTAAGCGAGCCGTGGACGGGCCCGCGTAAGCGGGCCTGCGCGGACGGTGGAATCCCCGTGCGATCTCCTGCTACCATCTCCGTGATCGCGGGGACGGCAAAAGAGCGAGCGGAGTGACGAACTACACCCCCTCTGACCAACCCACGCTCCCCGGCGGGGGGCCCGTGCCGACAGGCGGCCCGCCGCCGACGACGACTCCCATCCCCTCCGACGTCGGGAAGATGTTCGGCCGCTACCGGATCCTCGGAGAGCTCGGCCACGGCGGGATGGGCGTCGTGTGGAAGGCGTGGGACTCGCTCCTCCAGCGCGTCGTCGCGCTCAAGCGGATCCTCGGCGGGGAGTCGAACGACAACCGCGTGCAGCGATTCGTCCGCGAGGCGCAGGCCGCGGCGAGGCTCAGCCATCCGAACATCGTCGGCGTGCACGACGTCGGCGTCGAGGGGGGCCAGCACTACTTCACGACCGACTTCATCGAGGGGGAGTCGCTCGAGGCGATGATGCAGAGCGAGGTCCCGCTGCGCACCGCCCTCGACCTCGTCCGCTCGGTCGCGGAGGCGCTCGCCTACGCCCACAGCCAGGGGGTCATCCACCGCGACGTGAAGCCCGCGAACATCCTCGTCGACCGCACGGGGCGGCCGTTCGTCATGGACTTCGGCCTCGCGCGCGAGGTCGACGAGGCGGCGGGGTCGGGACTGACGGTCACCGGCGACCTGATCGGGACCCCGCTCTACATGAGCCCCGAGCAGGCGAGCGGCCATGCGCGACTCCACGGCCCCGCGAGCGACCAGTTCTCGCTCGGCGTCGTGCTCTACCAGCTCGTCACGGGCCGCTTGCCGTTCCAGGCCGAGACCCTCCAGGGGATCCTGAACGCGATCACCGACCTCGACCCGAGGCGCCCGTGCGCCGTGCGCCCCGATCTCCCCCGGGACGTGGAGACGATCTGCCTGAAGACCCTGGAGAAGGACCCATCGCGTCGGTACGCGGACCTCCACGAGATGGCGAAGGACCTCCGCCGAGTGCTGGACGGCGACCCGATCCAGGCACGCGGGTCGAGCCTCGCCGGAAAGCTGCTGCGGAAGGCGCGCAAGAACCGCCCGGTCGTCCTCCTCTCCGCGATCGCCCTCGTCGCCCTTTCGGTCCTCCCGTTCTTCTGGACCTTCCTCTCGAGGGAGCGCGAGCGTCGCGCGCACGCGGACGATGCGCTGCGGAAGACGGCACTCGTGCAAGAGGTCTTCTCCCGCTGGGGAATGCTCTCCGACACGCTGCGGAAGCTCGAGGGGGCCTGCTACGACTCCAGGAGCGCCCCCAAGGCGAGGCAGGCCGCGGTCGAAGTCCTCTGGAAGGACGTCGACGGGTTCATTCGCGCGACGCCGGCGGATCCAACCTCGCAGGCGATGATGAAGGCGCTCGCCGGATGGGCCCGGCGCCTTGCCGGGCACGAGGAGGAGGGGATCGGCTGGATGCGGCAGTCGCGCCGCCTCGACCCGGACCTCCCGTACGGCGCGCTCCTCGAGGCCCTCGATTGCCTGTCGGGCTACCTCCTGCAACTCCGCGCAAGGTCGCTCACCGTGGGCGCGCCGAGCGTCGACATGTTCATGGCGCCCGGAGAGACCCCGGAGATGCGGTCGCTCCGCGAGCGGATGGAGGCGCTCCTCGCCGAGGCCGCCTCCGCGCCGATCTGGGGGAGCGAGGTCGGACAGGACGCGAGGAACCTCCTCGCGACCGTGCGCGCGTTCGGGGAAAGGCGATACGACGATGCGGAGGCTTCGCTCTCGGCGGTGATCGGGCGGTCCTCGATGCAGGTGTTCGAGCGGGAGCTGCTCCTCGGGCGGGCGTTCGTCCGGCTCATGCGAAAGGAGTACGCGGGCGGGATCGAGGACGTGAACCGCGTGCGCGAGGCCCGCCCGGACCAAGCGCTCCTGTTCGTGCTGCTCGGGCTGCTGCACGGCTCGGAGTCGGTCGACCTGTCGGCGCGGCCCGAGAAGCAGGCGGCGGCGTTCGCTGCGCTGACGAAGTCGCTCGCCGACTTCAACGAGGCGATCGCACGCGACCCCGGTCTGGCCGCCGCGCGGCTCTATCGAGGGTTCGCGTCGTGGGGGATGGGAGAGGCGCAGACGCGGATGGGGATGGACCCTCGCGCGGCCTACGCCCAGGCGATCGGCGATTACACCGAGGTGCTGAAGCTCGACGCCTCGCACGAGGTGGACGTCCGGAATGCGCGGGCGGTCGCCTACCTGTCGAAGGCGCGCGCCACGGAGGCGCGACACGGCGACGGGACGAAGGAGCTCCAGGCCGCGATCGCGGACCTCGACGCGGTGGAGCGGACGGCAGTCGAGCCGGCGGGGACGTACGCCGGCCGCGGGGTGGTCTTCGTCGAGTGGGCGATGGCGAAGGATCGCCGCGGGCAGGACCCGACAGGGGAGTACGGGAAGGGGATCGAGGACTTCGGGAGGGCCCTCGAACGGGACCCGCGGCTCCTCGTCGCTCGGCGCAACCGCGGGGTCGCCCTTGCGCAGTGGGCGGCTGCGGAGGTCAGGCTCGGGAGGGACGCGGGGAAGGAGTGGGAGGGCGCCCTCTCGGACATCTCCCGGTGCATCGCGGACGACCCGGGGAAGTGGGAGGACCGCCTGAACCGCGGCGTGGTCCTGTCGAGGCTCGGGCGATATGCGGAGGCGATCCCCGAGTACGAGGCGGCGCAGAAGCTCTCGGGGGGGAAGGCGGACGTGCAGGCGCCCCTCGACGAGGCGCGGAAGAAGGCCGGCGCGCAGGAACCCCGGTAGCCGGCGTGGTTGGAGGTGCGCCTTGCATATCAAGGTGCGCCTATAGATCCTACTTGCGCCTTTCATATACGCATCGTATCCTGTGCGTACGATGTCGGACGTTCGAGACCCGGCCAGACCCAGAATGCCGCTGCGCCCCGTTCCCGCCGGCGCGTGGGGCGACTACGCGACCCGGGACGACCGGTGGCTCGTGCAGGTGAAGCAGGGCATCCACAGCGTCCGGGATCTCGCCGCCCTGACGGTCGAGATGGCGAGGGGGATCGCCTCCGCTCCCGTCTCCAGGCGCGCCTGCCTGGCCCTGGTCGATCCACGGATGTCGCGCGAGCGGCTCGGCGAGGAGTGGCGGACCCTGCGGGACATCCTCCACCCGAGCCTCGGCAGGCGCATGGCCCTCCTGGTCCTGCAGGGAGGGGACCGATGGTCGATCCCTGACGAGGCGCCCATCCTGGCGATCGGCGAGGCGCTTCCGCGCATGGGCGTCTCGCAGCCTTCGACGACGAAGAGCGATCACAAGGCCCCCTCCCGGAAGTCCTTCGAGATCCTGAAAGTCCTGGTCCATCACTGGCTCCTCCGCCGGGGCCCTGTGGCCATCTCGGAGTTGATGCGCATCTCGGGCTGCTCCTACCCGACGGTGGCCGAGGCGCTCCGCGGATGGCAGCGAAGGGACGTCCTCGTCCGCCACTCGAACCGGCGGGTCTCCCTGCGCGCATTCCCGAACGAGGCGTGGGGCGAGGCGGTCGCCTTGTCCCAGGCCTTCCGCAGCCCCATGGTGTTCGGGACCCGTTCGGACCGGCCGCTCGACCTCCAGGACCTCCTGCGACGGTTGGAGCGCATCAGGTTGTCCGGGGTCGCGCTCGGGGGGGTGGTGGCGGCAAGGCACTGGGACCCCCGGTTCGATCTTCATGGGCTGCCGCGAGTCGACCTCTGCGTTCACGCCCCGTCTGGTGACGTGCGTCCCGATCTCCTCTGCCCGGTGGACCCCGCGCTCATCCCCGTGCAGGAGCCGCGGGGATCGGCTCGGATCGTCGTGCATCCGCTGCGGAGGCCCGAGTCGCTGTTCGCATCGGCCAAGGGGTCCAGGGTGCCCGTCGCGGACCCCGTGGAGACGCTCCTGGACCTCCACGAGCTCCACCTGACGGAACAGGCGAACGAGCTCGCTCGACGTCTCGCAGCCGAAGGCGGGCCATGACGCGACTGGACCCCGTCCGCCTCTTCGTCCGCCTCGCGGAAGAACTGCCGACCCGACTGCGCGCGCACGTGGTCATCGTCGGGAGCCTTGCGGCGGCCTACGCCTTCCGCGAAAAGCTGACGGGCGGCGCGGTGAACACGAAGGACGCGGACGTCGTCGTGCACCCCGCCGGCGACGCTGCCTCGTGCCGTCTGATGGCGACCCGCCTTCTCGAGGCTGGGTGGAGGAGGAAGGAGAACTGCCGTCCCTCGCCGAGGTCGCGCCCGGCGACT
>Ga0082335_1004933_pt1 | contig 19235 bp, 18 predicted proteins | sample Subgrocontami58m_FD_72375 | JGI IMG/M metagenome (GOLD analysis project Ga0082335, IMG submission 72375) | Subsurface groundwater microbial communities from S. Glens Falls, New York, USA - GMW37 contaminated, 5.8 m (SPADES assembly) (version 2) ... | reverse complement strand
CCAGATCGGCGCGCAGAACCGCAGCACGAAGCCAATCCCGCCGGCTCGAAGCGACCTCAGCTCAGCGCCTACCGCTGAAGAAGCTGAGCGCGAGAATCCGAGCTAAACAGAAAAACCCTGTTTCCAGGGCCTTTCTGAGAGCGGATGATGGGACTCGAACCCACGACCTTCTGCATGGCAAGTCGCGGGGAACCGTTGCGGACGGTTGCGGCTGGCTTCCCCATGCGGGTTCGCGGCTCCAAGCGAGCCTTTTCCTTGCGCCCGCTTTCAGCCGCCGGTTGACATTGTGTTTACAGCGGCGGCCGCTCTACCGAGGCAGCGCGCCGTGCCGGGTCCCCTTGTCGGGCCCGCGTGCGTCCTCGTTGCACCCATCGCCGTGGGCGCGTCGCCGCTGGGGCAGACAAAGCGCCCGGTTTACAGGCTTTCGTAGAGCCGACGCGCGGATTCGAACCGCGGACCCCTTCATTACGAGCGGGTCTGCGGTTCGAGTCTGCGCGCCGGCGTTGGCTCAACCATGAGGTTTCCGGCTGTCGCGAACTACCGCGAATCGCCGCGTTTCGCGGACCGGTGCGCCCTCGGTGCACTCTTGGATCGGTGAAGGGGTCAGAGGAGCGGGGCGGTTTTTGCGGCCCGCGACGCGCACCCGAATGGCTTGCTACCCAGGCACTGGCACTACCCTGACGACGTGGGACACCGCCGTCGGGCCTGCGCATCGGGTGACCCAAAACCGTGCGTCATGCGGCTCGCCGGTTCGAGACGTCTCGAGAGGAGCGCTAACGGCGTGGGGCCGCGATGCGATCCGCGGCCCCCTCGGTGCGGCCGTGGTCGGCGAGGACGGCGTCCCAGGCCGCGAGCGTGGACTCCCGATGGCGCGCCATGGCGTCGGCCGCGGCGTCGGCGTCGCGCCGGCGCACCGCCTCGAAGAGGTCCCGATGCTCGACCTCGGCGCCGGCGATGCGGTCGGCGGAGAGCACGAAGAGGGACATCCGCCGCCGCACCTGCCACAGGCGGTCCCACGTCTCGTCGATCAGCTGGCGCACCGCCGGTGTGGCGGGCGCCTCCAGAGCTTCGTGCACCGCCCGGTTCGCGTGGGTGTATTCGAGCCCCTGCCGCGTCGCGGCGGCGCGCTCCGCCTCGAGCAGCGCCCGCGCCGCGACGGCGATCGTCTCGTCGGTGTGCAGCAGCGTCGCCTCGCGCACGGCCAGGACCTCGAGCCACATGCGGATGCTGATCGCGTCGATGATGGCGTCACGCGAGATCGTCGTGACCGTCGCGCCCCGATGGCTCTCCGTGGTCACCAGCCCGTCGCGCTCGAGCAGCCGGATCGCGTCACGTACCGGCATCACGCTCGTCCCGAGATCGGCCGCGAGTCGCCGCAGGAGGAGGCGCTCGCCGGGCGCGAGGTCGCCGTCGAGGATGCGCCGGCGCAGCTGCGCGTACGCATAGTCCGTCTTCGTCAGGAACGTGGCGGTGGGCTCCGCAGCGCTCATCGTCGTCAGTGTTCCCCGTTGACGACGGTGTGACCCTGCTCGCGAAGGAACTGCCCGACGTACCGGGGGCCGAGCGCGCCGCGACCGGTCGAGCCCGAGCCCTTCCAACCGGGGTAGGTCTGCTGCCCGGGCCAGCCACCGCTCGTCGCGCCGGAGGGGCGGTTGACGAAGACGGTGCCTGCCTCGATCCCGCCGAGGAACGCCTCGATCTCGGCGGGATCGGCGCCGAAGAAGCCGGCGGTGAGGCCGTAGACCTGGTCGTTCGCGCGTCGGAGCGACTCCGCGAAGGAGCCGCTCCGCTCGACGACGACGAGCGGCAGGAAGAGCTCCTCCCGGACGAGCCGGTGGCCTTCCGGAAGCTCCGTCACCACCGTCGGCTCGACGTACCAGCCGTGCGCGAGCGCGCTCTCGCGCAGCTGCCGCCCGCCGAAGGCGATCGTCCCGTCGCGCCGCGCCTCCTCGACGATCGCGGCATAGCGGCGAAACGACTCGTCCGTGTGCACGGGCCCAAGCCGGGACGCGGCCGCCGTCGGGTCGCCGACCGTCCACGTCGCCGCCTCCGCGACGAGCAGCTCCACGAGCGCGTCGTGCACGGCGTCGTCGACCAGCACGCGCGAGCAGGCGGAGCACTTCTGGCCGCTGAGGCCGAACGCCGAGCGGGCGATCCCCGCGGCCGCCGCATCGAGATCTGCGCCGCGGGAGACGATCGTCGGGTTCTTGCCGCCCATCTCGGTGATCGTCGGGCGCGGGTAGGCACCTCCGGTGGCGAACGTGCGCGCCACCTCCATGCCGACGGCGTACGAGCCGGTGAAGACGATGCCGTCGACGCTCCGTGACTCCACGAGCGCGCGGCCCGCCTCGTCGCCCCCGGTGACGAGGTTGAACACCCCGGCTGGGAGCCCGGCCTCCTGCAGCGCCTCGGCGAAGAGCACTGCCGTCCACGAGGTGGTGGGCGAGGGCTTCGCGACGACCGTGTTGCCCGCGAGCAGCGCGGCGGACGACGGCCCGGCGACCAGCGCGAGCGGGAAGTTGAACGGCGCGATCACGCCGAAGACGCCGTACGGGCGCAGGACGGACCGGTGCACGTCGGCGGGCGCGGCGCGCTCGAGCTCGAGGTCGAAGCCGACAGCTGCCTGCGCCGCGTAGACGCGGATCAGCTCGATCACCTCGTCGACCTCGCCGACCGACTCGACGCGCTGCTTGCCGACCTCGAGCGACGCTGCCGCGGCGATCTCTCCCAGCCGGCGCTCGAGTACCGCCCCTGTCCTCTCGAGTAGGGCGATTCGCTCGTCCACCGTCGCTCGCGCCCATGCGGGCTGGGCGGCGCGCGCCGCCTCGATCGCGGCGTCCACGTCGCTCGGCGAGGCTGAGGCGAACGTGCCGAGCTCCTCGCGCTCGTCCGCCGGGTTGCGCTGGACGATCGCGCCGGCGCCGCCGGCGCGCGTCTCGCCGCCGACCAGCAGGCCGTGCTCGCCCACGGCGGCGCGGGCCCGCACGAGGCCCTCCTCGAACGCGGCGTCCCGCTGGGGCGAGAGCGCGGCCGAGGTGTAAGTCGTCTGCAGCGTCTCTGCGCTCATCTCGTCACCTCGCCAGCGGTCGGGGCGCCGAGGTGGCGCTCCAGCACCTCGCGGGCCTCGTCGGGGTCGTGCTGCTCGTGTCGCTGGTAGTAGCCGGAGCGGCTGATCCGGTACTGGCCGACCGCGCGCAGGTCGGCGAAGAGTTCGGCGACCTTCACGGCCATGACGTTGGGGTTGATGATGGCGGCGCCGCCGAGGTCGGCGCCGCCGAGGACCGCACGCTCGTAGCACGCCGCGATGATCGTGCAGCCGAGGATCACCGCCTCGGCCCGGTCCTCGGCCATCGTCTCCAGGCACCGGCGGTGGGCGTCGCGGGCGACCGCGTCGGGATCCTTCACCATGTCGTCCACGTACCAGTCGATCGCGCGCACGGAGCGGCAGTTCGCCTCTACGCCGTAGAGGCGGACGCGATCCTCGAGCTCCGGCACGGCCTTGCGGTGGTCCGTGACGACGGAGAACCGGTGCCCGAACAGCCGGGCGAGTAGCACCGACGACTCGAGCGGTCCCACCACCGGCATGTCGGTGAGCTCACGCGCCTGCGTCAGCGCGGGGTCGTAGCAGCAGCCGATCACGAACGCGTCGAAGCCCCGGCGGTCGGCCTCGGCGACCGCCCGCAGGATCTCCACCTCGACCAGGTGCTTCGGGACGTAGTAGTCGATGTTGCGCGGGCACCCTGCGAGGTGCGCGATCTCGACCTCCGTCCCGCCGCGGAGGTACGGCGTCAGCGTCGAGTGGACGAGCTCGTCGAACTGGTCGGTGCCGAAGGGGTTGAGGAAACAGATGCGGGTCACGGCTTCCTCCGTGTCAGTGGGCGTAGCCGCTGTAGTAGTCGGCGGGGACGGTGGTCGCGCCGCGGCCGTTCGCGAAGCGCGCGGGGGAGAAGGGCTCGAGCGCGGGGTCGCGGCCCAGGCCGGCCAGCTCGCGTGCGAGCAGCTCGGCGGCGAGCGGGGCGAGCAGGATCCCACGGCCGCTCCAGCCGTTCAGCGCGTACAGGCCGGGGCGCTCCGCATGCTCGCCGACGAGCGGGCGCTTGTCGGGCGTCATGTCGTAGACGCCGGCCCACTGCCGCACGACGCGGAGGGACGCGAGCCGCGGCGCCTTCGCGAGCAGGATCCTCGCGGTGCGGCCGAGGAAGCGGACACTCGAGGCCTCGGTCATGCCCGGCGGCTCATCGGGGTCGACGACGCCCGCCACGAGCTCGCCCCGCAGCGTCTGGTTGAACCAGCCCTCCTGCGGCCGGTAGAAGGTGACGGCCGGCGTCATGAACGGGCGGCTCGGCTCGGTGACGAGCACCTCGCGCCGGACCGGCACGTTCGGCGTGTCCACTCTGAATCGCTCCGCGAGCTCGCGCGACCGGCCGCCGGCGGCGTTGACGACCGCGTCCGCGTCGACGACGTCGCCGTCCTCGAGCGCGAGCCCGCAGACCCGGTCGCCGTCGAGCTCCAGCTCCGCCGCGGCCGCACCGACGCGGAACGTCGCACCGGCCTCCCGCGCGGCGAGGTAGTACGCGTAGACGGCGGCGTCGTGGTGGACGATCGCCGCGTCGCCGATGACGCCGCCCGCCGGTGGCTCGCCGCCGGCGAGCACGGGCACGGCGCGCAGCACGTCGCGTGCATCGACGAGCCGCGCCCGCGCGCCGTGCTCGTCCCACATCGTCTGGAGCGGCTCCAGCGTCGCGCGCTCCGCCTCGTCGTAGAGCACCCACGCGTAGCGCGTCCGATAGAGCAGCGGGTTGCGCCCGCCGGTGAGGCGATGCACGGTCTGCCACTTGTCGCTCGCCCGGCACGCGAACGTCGTCAGGTCGGGCGTGAGCTGCATCCGGCGCACGCGGCCGACGTTGCGCGTGGAGTTGCCCGCGCCGGGATAGCGGCTCTCGACGACGGTGACCGGGCACCCGAGCCGCCGCAGCTCGAGCGCGAGCGCGAGCCCGGCGATTCCCGCACCGATGACGGCGACCCTACGCGTAGGCGGCCAGCTCCCCTAGCGTGGTGGGGCGCGCGAGCGGTCGCGCGGTGGTCGGCACGGCGTCGATGCCCTCCTCGCGGAGGACGGCGAGCACGGCTGCGGCGCAGAGCTTGCCCTGGCACGGGCCCGTCATCGCGCCCGTCCGGCGCTTGACGAGCTCGGGATGCGCGAACCCGCCGGCGACGCAGGCACGGAGATCGCCGACGCGAACGTCCTCGCAGAGACACGCGAACGCGTTGTCCTGCATCGCCACGTCCGGCACGCCCGAGGACGTGGTCGCCGCGGCGCCGCGCAGCGAGAGCCAGGCGGGCGTCTCCGCTACGGCCAGGATCGGTAGCTCGCCCCGGGTCAGCGTGGCCCGGGCGCCGGCCTGCAGCGCCAGCTCGAGCGCGGGCTGCGCGACACCCGTGACGAAGAGCTCGCAGGGGACGTCCCGCTCGGCGTGCAGCCGCTGCACGCGGCCCCGGCCCGAGAGCGCACGCGGCGCGGCGTCGCCGGACCAGACGACGGCGAGGTGGTGGCGTGCGGCGAGCTCCTCGACGCGCGTGACGGCCTCTTGAGGGCCCCAGACGGCGATGCGCGTCCCGCGGCGGAGCGCGCCGGCGGCGGCATAGCGCGCGGCCGCCGCCAGGCCGACGACGCCGGGCAGGTCGTTGCCGCCGATCGGCGGCAGGCGCTCGTAGGAGCCGGCCGCGATCACGAGCCGCTCGAAGCGAATCGCGAGCAGCTGCCCACCGTGGATGGCGCCGAGCACGCGGTCGGGATAGACGCCGAGGACGACGTCGCCGGCAGCGAGGTCGAGGACGAACGCGTCGTCACCCGGCTCGGCCGCTCCCACGACCACCGTTTCCACCTCCAGCTGCGCGAACGGGCGCGGTGTGACGGTGCCCGCGTGGGGCGCGAGCTTGCCGGCGGCCGATGCACGACGCAGGACGGCGAGCGACGTTCGACGGAGAGCTTCCGTGCGCAGGAAGCGCCGCTCGTAGAACCAGGGCGGCCACCGCTCGGCAAGCCGCCCGAGCGGCCGCAGCGGGTCGCGCCGCCGCGTCCGGGCGCCCTCCGCGGGCGCCTGGCAGGCGAGCACCCGGCCCGACGGCGTGTCGACCTCGCAGGCGAAGCAGTGGCCCCGGCCGCAGATCGCGCCGCGCGGGCGATGGAAGCGGAAGCTGGCGGCGACGGCCGGATGGCCGGATGCGATCGCCGCTTCCGCCAGCGTCTGCACTTGACTTTCAGATGACATATCTATGATAACTTATCAGACATGGCGGTCGTAAGCGAACAGGATGGCGTCGTCCCGATCGAGGTGGTCGCGCGCCGCGTGGTGACCGACTACCTCGGCATCCAGGCGCACGAGTCGTTCCTGCTCGTCACCGACGCGTCCGTCGCTCCGGAGATCGTCGACGCCGTGGTCGACGCGGCCGCCACCGCCGGCGCCGACGCCGCCCACGTCCGGATCGCGGTCCGGGCCGCGAGCGGAGAGGAGCCGCCGCCGCCGGTCGTCGGCGCCATGGTGGCCGCCGACGTCTGCCTGTGCATCGCCTCGCGGTCGATCTACCACACGAGCGCGATGGGAAAGGCCCAGGCGGCCGGCACGCGCGGGTGCTTCAACGCTCCAGCCACGCTCTCCGCATGGACCGCCGGCGCGATGACCGCGGACTTCCTCGAGATCCGGCGAACGGCGGAGGAGATCGCAAGGCGCCTGCGAGGCGCCGGCCGGATCCGCGTGACGTCGCCCGCCGGCACCGACGTCACCGTCGAGATCGGCGACCGGGAGCCGCGCGGCTGGTACACCGGCATCGTCCGCAAGCCGGGCGAGATCTCCGCCTTCCCGGGGGGCGAGGTGTCGTTCCCGCCCGTCGAAGGCACGTCCACGGGCACGATCGTCTTCGAGCACGTCGTCACGGACATCGGCCGGGTGTCCGAGCCGATCCGCATCACCGTCGAAGGCGGGCTCGCGGTCGCGATCGAGGGCGGCGACGAGGCGGCGCGCCTGCGCGCGCTCGTCGACGGCGTCCCCGGGGCGACGAACATCGGCGAGCTCGGGATCGGCCTCAACCCCGCCGCGCGGCTCGGCCACGAGATCACCGAGGCGAAGAAGAAGGTCGGCACCGCGCACTTCGCGCTCGGAGACAACGCCGGCGGCTACGGCGGCATCGTCGAGTGCCCCCTCCACCTCGACGGCATGGTGCTCGACGCGACCATCGCCATCGACGGCGTGGACATCGTCCGCGACGGGGAGCTCGTGCTGTGACCGCGGCGCTCGGCGGCGGGCGGGCCGCCTCGGAGGCCGTCTGCGAGCGGATCCGCGCGCTCGAGGGGACGGGCATGCGGACGTTCTCGGACCCGGAGCCGCTCGTGTGGCAGCGGACCGAGGGCTGCCGCGTCTGGGACGCCGACGGCCGCGAGTACCTCGACCTCTACGCCGGCTTTGCCGTGGCGACCGTCGGGTACTGCCACCCGGCCGTCACCGAGGCGATCTGCCGGCAGGCCGCGACGATGACCCATTGCCCGTCCGCGGCGCCGTCGGAGGTTCGCGCGTCGCTCTACGAACGGCTCGTCGAGCTGGCGCCTCCCGGGCTGGACCGCGTGCTGCTCGCCGTCACCGGCGGCCTCGCCAACGAGACCGCCGTGCAGCTGGCGCGCGCGGCCACCGGCCGTCGTGGCGTGATCGCCTTCGCCGGGACCTACGCGGGCCGCACCGTCGGCACCGTCTGCTACGCGGGCAAGCACGCCTACCGGGAGCAGCTCGGCGTTCCCGCGGACGCCCATTTCCTGCCGTACCCCGACCCGTATCGCTCGGCTTGGGCAGACGGGCGCGACTCCTCCGCCGCGGTGCTCGCTCTGCTCGAGGAGCTGCTCGGCGATCCGGCCTCGGGAATCGAGCCGCCCGCCTGCGTCTTCGTCGAGCCGGTGCAGGGCAACGGCGGTGTGGTGTTCCCTCCGAGCGGCTTCCTCGCCGGGCTGCGGCGGCTCTGCGACGCGAGCGGAGCCCTGCTCGTCTTCGACGAGGTCCAGTGCGGGTTCGGGCGTACCGGCCGCATGTGGGCATGCGAGCACGAAGGCGTCGTTCCCGACCTGATGACGGTCGGCAAGGGCATCGGCGGCGGCGTCGCGCTGGGCGCCGTGCTCGGCCGCGACGCGGTGATGACCACGTGGTCGGCCGACGCGATCACCTCGACGTTCCTCGCCAACGCGCTCAACGCCGCGGCGGCGTGCGCGGCGATCGACGTGCTGCGCGACGAGCAGCTCGTCGCGCGCTCGGCGGAGCTCGGCTCCCGCGCCCTCGTGCGGCTGCGCGACGGGCTCGCGACGCACGACCGCGTGGGCGAGGTGAGGGGCCGCGGCCTCTTCGTGGGCATCGAGCTCGTCGCCAACCGTGAGACCCGCGCGCCCGACGCGGACCTCGCCGCGAGCGTCCTGCGCGAGCTCCGCGACCGCGGCGTCCTCGTCGGCCGCGGCGGGCGCCATGGAAACGTCGTGAAGCTCTCGCCGCCCCTCGTGATCGGCGAGGACGACCTCGACGCCGGAGTGACCGCCGTGCTGGAGGCGCTCGCATGATCGCCGGCGTCATCGAGGCGAGGCACCTGATCGGCGGCGAGTGGCGCGAGGGCGGCGGCGAGTGGCTCGAGTCGCGCTCGACGACCGACGGCGAGCTGCTGTGCCGGGCGCCCGTCGCCGACGCGGCTACCGTGGACGCCGCCGTTCGCGCGGCGCGCCGGGCCTTCGCGGAGAGCGGGTGGAAGGAGCGCCGGGCAGCCGACCGCGCCGCCGTCCTGCTGGAGGCGGGCGACCGGCTCGACGCTGCCGCCGAGGAGCTCGCGACGCTCGTCGCCCGGGAGATGGGCAAGCCGTTCCGGCTCGCCCTCGACCGCGAGATACGCGGGGCCGCCGACAAGCTGCGCTACTTCGCCGGGGCCGCGCGCGCGATCGAGGGGCAGGTCACGGGCGCCTCGCCGGAGCACATCCTCGACCTGACGATCCCGTACCCCGTCGGCGTCTGCGCGCTCGTGATCCCCTGGAACGACCCGGTCGACCTCGCCGTGCGCAAGCTGGGCGCCGCACTCGCTGCCGGCTGCACCGCGGTCGTGAAGCCGTCCGAGGAGACGCCCGCGTCGACCGAGGCGCTGATCCGGATCTTCGACGAGCTGCCGGGGCTCCCGCCCGGCGTCGTCAACCTGGTGCACGGCCCCGGCGCCCCGACCGGCGAGGCGCTCGTCGCGCACCCGGACGTGGACAAGGTGTCGTTCACCGGCTCGACCGCGACCGGGAAGAGGATCATGGAGCTCGCGTCCGGGACGCTGAAGCGCGTCTCGCTCGAGTGCGGCGGCAAGGCGCCCTGCCTCGTCTTCGCGGACGCATACCTCGAAAAGTGCCTCGACGCCCTCTCCTACGGTGCGTTCCTCTACGGCGGCCAGTCGTGCACCGCGGCGACGCGCATCATCGTCGAGCGGTCGCTCTACGACGCGTTCGTCTCCGGCCTCGTCGCACGCGCCGAGACGCTCCCGCTCGGCGACCCGCTCGACCGCGAGACGCTCATCGGGCCGCTCGTGTCGGAGCGTCAGGTCGAGCGCGTGCGCTCGTTCCTTGCCGGCGTCGCCGAGGACGGCGGCACCATCGCGACCGGCGGCGGCATCAACGGGCTCTTCGTCGAACCGACCGTCGTCACCGGTGTGCGCCCGAGCTCGCGGATCGCGAGCGAGGAGGTCTTCGGCCCCGTCGTCTGCGTGTTCCCCGCCGATGGCGAGGACGAGGCGATCGAGATCGCGAACGGAGTCCGCTACGGGCTCGGCGCCTCCGTCTGGACGAGCGACGTGACCCGCGCGCTCCGCGTCGTCCGTCTGCTCGACGCAGGCGACGTGTGGGTCAACACGCACTACGTCCGGCAGTCCGAGACGCCCTTCGGCGGCTGGAAGGAGAGCGGTCTCGGCCGGGAGCTCGGGATGGCGGGGATGCGCGAGTACCTGGCGTTCAAGCGCGTCGCCTTCGACACCCAGGCGGACTTCCACCTCAAGACGTGGTTCGAGCGTGGCTGACGGGGCGAAAGCGGAGGTGGGCTGAGGGTGCCGGCCGCGGTCGTGCGAGCGGGGAACGAGCCGGCGCAGGGCGGCGCCAAGGGCGCGCCGCTCGTCCGGGCGGAGGGTCTCGGCGTCCGCTTCGGCGAGCTGGATGCGCTCATCGACGTCGACCTCGAGGTAGGCGCGGGGGAAGTAGTGGCCGTGATCGGCCCGAGCGGCGGGGGCAAGAGCACGTTCCTGCGCTGCCTCAACCTGCTCGAGCCGCCGACTGCCGGCCGGGTCTACCTCGACGACGAGCTGATCGTCGACGCGGACGCACAGCAGTTCCCGATCGGCCGGCGCCTGACCGCTCTACGGCGTCAGGTCGGGATGGTCTTTCAGTCTTTCAACCTCTTCCCGCACCTGACCGCGCTCGAGAACGTGACGCTCGCGCAGATCCACGCGCTCAAGCGCCCGGAGGCCGAGGCCGCCGCCCGCGGGCGGGAGCTGCTCGCGCGCGTCGGGCTATCACCGCAGGCCGACAAGCGGCCGATGCATTGCTCCGGCGGGCAGCAGCAGCGCATCGCGATCGCCCGGGCGCTCGCACTCGATCCGCGGCTGATGCTGTTCGACGAGCCGACGTCGGCGCTCGACCCGGAGCTCGGGATCGAGGTGCTGGACGTCATGCGCGAGCTCGTTCGGGACGGGATGACGATGGTCGTCGTCACGCACGAGATGGCGTTCGCGGCCGAGGCCGCGAACCGCATCGTGTTCATGGCCGACGGCCGCGTGGTCGAGTCCGGCCCGCCCGAGCGCATCCTGCGCGAGCCGCAGCACGTGCGCACGAAGCGCTTCCTCGAGGCGGTGTTGCAGCGATGAGCGAGGTACCCGAGTACGTCGTGCGCCTGCTCGACGGGGTGCGTTTCACATTGATCCTCACCGTCGGCGGGTTCGCGATCGGCGCGGTCCTCGCGCTGCCGCTCGCCGCCGCGCGCAGGTCGAGCTCGCGCGTTCTGCGACTGGCGGCGATCGGCTACGTCGAGACGCTGCGCGGCGTCCCGCCGATCGCATGGCTCTTCCTCCTCTACTTCGGGCTCGCGCAAGTCGACATCCGCCTCAGCAGTCTCACCGCCGGCGTGATCGGGCTCGCCCTGATCGCCGCCGCGTACCTTGCGGAGATCTACCGCGCCGGGCTGCGCGCGGTCCCGCACGGGCAGCTCGAGGCGGCGCGGGCCGTCGGTCTCGGCAGCGTCCGGATCTACCGCCACGTGATCGGACCGCAGGCGATCGTCACAGTCGTCCCGCCCGCCGCCGCCTTCCTCATCGGCCTGCTCAAGGACAGCGCGTTGGCGTCGCTGATCGGGGTCCCCGAGGTGACCGGCCTTGCGCTCCGGCTCACGCAGCAGGAGTTCGACGGGCTCGCGATCTTCACGGCCGCGGGCATCATCTACCTCGCGCTCAGCGTCCCGCTCGCGACGTTCGCGCGTTGGCTGGGGACGCGCCTCAGCGCGCGGTTGGCGTTCGGGTGATGGTCGCGACGCTCGTCGACCGCTGGCCCGAGTGGCTCCCGGAGCTGCTCGACGGCCTCTGGACGAGCATCCAGCTCACCGCCGCCTTTCTCGCGGTCGGGCTTCCGCTCGGCCTCGCGCTCGGGGTTGTGCTCTCGTCGACGCGCCGCCCCGTTCGTGCGCTCGCGGTCCTCGTCGTCGAGGCCGGCCGTGCCGTCCCGGTCCTGGTGCTTCTGTACCTCGTCTACTTCGGCCTTCCCGAGGCGGACATCCGGCTCGGCGCGTTCGTCAGCGCCACGGCCGCGCTGGGCTTCTCGTTCGCCGCCTACACGAGCGAGGTCTTCCGCGCCGGCATCGCGGCGGTCGGGAAGGGGCAGCGCGAGGCTGCGCGGGCGCTCGGGCTCACCAACCCGCAGGAGCTCCGCCTGGTCGTGCTGCCGCAGGCGATACGGATCGTGATCCCCCCGATCCTCGGCTGGGCCGTCATCTTCTTCCAGGCGACGTCGCTCGCCTTCGCGATCGCCGTGCCCGAGCTGCTCAGCCGCGCCTACACGCTCGGCGCGAGCAGCTTCCGCTATCTCAGCGTGTTCCTGCTCGCGGCGCTGCTCTACGCGTCCGTCTCGATCCCGGCGTCGCTCGCGATCGACTACCTCGACCGGCGGCGGGGGCCGCTGACATGACGGCGCCGAACGAGTTCGCCCAAAGAGTTCGCCCAGTGATCCGGCCAGGCCGTCCCATGACCCAAGGAGGTCACCAGTGAATCATCGGCAGTTCCAACGAGCGGCTGCGCTCGCCGTCCTCGTGCTTCTCGTGGGCACGCTCGCCGCGTGCGGCGGCAGCGACGAGCCCGAGGCGACTGCGGCCGAGACCACCGGCTGTCAGCCGCAAGTCGACCTCCCGACGCTCGAGGAGGGCACGTTGAAGGTCGTGGCCGCGCAGTACCCGCCCCTCATCACGTACGAGAACGGCGAGCTCGGCGGCGTCGACGGGGAGCTCCTGAAGCTGATCGCCGAGCGGGCGTGCCTCGAGATCGCGGTGGAGCTCCAGGGGTTCGCCGGCGTGATCGAGAGCGTGTCCACCGGGCGCGCCGACGTCGCGGCCGGAGGGTGGTACATCACACCGGACCGCGAGGACGTCGTCGACCAGTCGGCGCCCATCTACTCCGACCCGCCGGTGATCGTCGCCAAGGAGGAGATCTCGAACCTCGACGACGTCAAGGGCAAGATCGGCACGACGCAGGGCTATCTCTGGGTCGAGGATCTGACGAAGTACGCCGGCGACCGCGCGAAGCTCTACCAGTCGCCGGACGCGGTGTTCGCCGACGTCGCGAACGGACGCCTGGCGGCCGGCCTGATGGCGGTCGCCGAGGCCAGCTACCGGCTCGAGCAGCAGCCGGACGCCGGCCTGACGTCGTCGCTCATGGAGCCGCTGGAGGCGATCGACGCCTCCGTCCGGCCGTCGGTGACCAACTTCCCGCACCGCAAGAACGTCGCGGGCGTGACGGAGGCGCTGAACGCGGAGATCGCGCGGCTGCGCGCCTCCGGTGACCTGGCCCGCATCCTCGAGGAGCACGGCATCGACGGAAAGGCCGCGGAGGTCGGCACCGGCTGAGCCATGCGTTCGGGCCGTCGAATCGGGCGGGGCAGGCCGGGTCACGCGGCCTGCCCCGCCCGTTCCCATCAGAGGGAGGACAGATGTCGGAAGCACTGACACCATCCGCCACAGGCGCGACACCAGCGCCGGCGACCGGCGAGTTCTTCAATCGCCGGGCCACGGGGCTCGTCCGGCTCGGCACGCCGCTGCGCGTGCTGATCCTGAACTTCGCCAACATCGGGCTCGTCTACATCATGTTCACGTACTGGGCGCAACCCGCCGTGTTCCCGCAGAGCCACCTGCTCGCGGCCATCGCGGTCGCGGCGTTGTTCAACGCGATCTTCTGCCTCGGGCTCGCGATCTTCGCGTCGTCGTTCCCGAGATCCGGCGGGGAGTACGTGTACGTGAGCCGGAGCCTGCACCCGGCCGTCGGGTTCGCGATCAGCTTCGCGGCCGCCCTCTCGCAGGCGTTCTGGGTGGGCGTCGGCGGCTACTGGATCTCGACGCTCGTGCTCGCGCCGATCACGTCCACGTTCGGCACGACGACCGAGAGCTCGACGCTCGTGGACTGGGGCGCGAGATTCGCCACCCCGAACTCCGGCTTCATCTTCGGCACCGTCTTCGTGCTCGTGGCGATGCTGATCAACCTGGGCGGGCTGCGCACGTACTTCCGCTTCCAGGCGATCAACTTCCCGATCGGCGTGCTGACGCTCCTCGTGCTCCTCGGCGTCTACCTGTTCTCGTCGCCGGGCGACTTCAAGGAGGGCCTGAACGCCTACGCGGGCGGCGCGGGCGGCTCCGCCAACGCCTACGACGACATCCTCGCCGCCGCGAGCGAGGGCGGCATGGCGACGGGCACCACGCTCGCCGGCCTGCTCGGGATCTTCGGGATCATCTGGCTCGTCGGCATCGCGTCCACCTACATCGCCGGCGAGGTGCGGACGCCGAAGAAGACGCAGATCGTCGGCTCGGTGGGCGGCTCGCTCGTCTACAGCGCGGTCGTCTTCCTGCTCGTGCTGACGATGTTCAAGCCGGTCGGCGAGGGCTTCAACAAGGCGGCGACCTGGGTCAGCTACAACACCGACTACTACTACGACATCATCCCGAGCGACCCGACCTTCGTGACCTGGGCGGCCGTCCTGGTCGACAACTGGGCGGTCCTGCTGCTCGTCGGCCTCGGGCTCGTGATCTGGAGCTACTTCTGGATCCCCTCGGCGATGATGATCGCCACCCGCGCGCTGTTCGCGTGGTCGTTCGACCGGCTCGTGCCGGCCAAGCTCTCCGAGGTCAGCCCGCGCACGAACTCGCCCGTGTGGGCGGTCGTCGCGGTCGCGGTCGTCGGCGAGGGGTTCCTGATCGCCTACTGGCGCGGCTGGTTCGACTTCCTGGCGCCGTTCCTCGCCTACATGGTCGTGTTCCTGACCGTGTCGGTGGCCGCAGTCGTTGCCGGCTACCGCGAGTCCACGCGGCGGTTCATCGAGCAGGCCGGCTGGGACAAGCGCTACTTCGGCGTGCCGTTGATCTCGCTCTGCGGGATCGTCGGCATCGTCTACTGGGCGCTCGCGCTCTACTTCGCCCTGACGGAGGATCTCCTCTTCCTCAACACGCAGAAGCAGATCGTGCTGACGGCGCTCCAGTTCCTGATCCCGCTCGCGATCTTCGCCGGGCTCTACCTCTGGCGGCGCTCGCAGGGCATCAACCTCGACCTCGCGTACAAGGAGCTCCCGCCCGAGTGATGGCAGACAGGCTCCTCTTCTTCGCCACGGACGTCCACGGCTCCGAGTGCTGCTTCCGCAAGTGGCTGAACGCGGCCAAGGGGTACGGGGCGGACGTGCTCGTGATGGGCGGGGACCTCACCGGCAAGGTGGTCGTCCCCGTCCATCGCCGAAACGGCGGCCACGTCGCGCGCTGGCACGACGAGGATCACCGGCTGGACGGCGCCGGCGCGCTCACCGAGTTCGAGCGGCGGGTCGCCGACACCGGCGGCTACACGTGGGTCTGCGAGCCCGACGAGGCGGAGGCGACGTTCGCGGACGACGAGGCGTGCGACCGGCTGTTCGCGCGCCTGGCCGTCGAGCGCGTGGGCCGCTGGGTGGCGCTGGCCGACGAGCGGCTCGACGCTCCCGCCTACATCATCCCCGGCAACGACGACGCTCCGGAGGTGGACGAGGCGCTCGGCAGCGCCCACACGCTCGTGAACGCCGACCGCCGCGTCGTCTGGCTCGACGACTGGCTGCCGATGGCGTCGTTCGGCGACTCGACGCCGACGCCGTGGGACTCGCCGCGCGAGCTCCCCGAGGACGAGTACGAGCGCGAGGTCGAGCTGCTCGTCTCCGGGCTCGACGACTTCGAGCGCGCGATCTTCAACCTGCACGTGCCGCCCTACGACTCGGCGCTCGACCTCGCCCCCGAGCTCGACGACGAGCTCCGCGTCCGCTACACGGTCGCGGGCGACGCGAGGACGGCGCCCGTCGGCGGCAAGGCGGTGCGCGAGGCGATCGAGCGGTACCAGCCGCTCGTCGGCCTCCACGGCCACGTTCACGAAGGGCGAGGCCGCGCCAGGATCGGGCGCACGATCTGCTTCAACCCGGGCAGCGACTACCAGCAGGGCGTCCTCCGCGGAGTCCTGCTGCGGCTGTCCAGCAAGCGCGGCGTCCGCGACTTCACGTTCACCACCGGCTGAGGGAGTCTCATGAGAATCGTGTGTCACCCACCAACGACCAGCGACGACGTCCAGGTGTCGCCGTGAGCGTCCTCGTCGTCGGCGGCGGGATCGTCGGCTCCGCCACCGCGTACTTCCTCGCGCGCGACGGCGTCGAGGTGACGCTCGTGGACAAGAACGACCTGGCCTGGGGCGCCTCGGGCCGGAATCCCGGCTACGTCTGGACGCACACGCGCGCCGAGGGGATCCAGATCTCGTTCGGCAAGGCGGGGCGCGCGCTGTACGACACGCTCGCGGACGAGCTGGACGACTTCGCCTTTCGCGCGGCCGGCGGCATGGTCTACTTCTTCGAGGAGCAGGCCGACCTCTTCCCCGGCTTCGTCGAGAGCCGGCGCGCGGCGGGGCTGCCGATGGAGCTGCTCGGCCCAGACGAGGCGCGCGAGCGCTGTCCCGTGCTGCCGGAGGACGTCGCCGGCGCCACCTTCAACCCGCTCGACGCGCACGTGGACCCCGCCGCCACCGTGCGCGCCCTCGCCAGGGGCGCCGAGCGTGCGGGCACCACGGTCCGCTCGGGCGTCGACGTCACGGCGCTCTCGGTGACGGGCGGGCGGTGCGACGGCGTGCTCACGACCGAGGGGCCGATCGCGGCCGACCTCGTCGTTGTGGCGGCCGGCGTCTGGTCGCCGGGGCTTGTCGAGCCTCACGGCGTGCCGCTCCCGATCGTCCCGATGCGGCTTCAGATGGCGGAGACGGCACCTGCCGAGCTTCGCTTCGACCAGGTGCTCTACGGTCCGACCGGCCTCAAGCAGTACGCGCTCACGAAGGAGATCGAGGGCTACGACGCGGAGGCGTTCACGCACCCGCTCGAGACGGTGCTGCCCGGCACGGAGCTGCTCGAGCTCGCCGCGCAGCGCGCGGACGGCCGCATCCTCCTCGGCTGCCCGATGGACTTCCCCGGGTTCGACGATCGGCCGACGACCGGCGGGCTGGGCCTGATGTTCGGCGTGCTCGCCGATCACCTGCCGGCGCTCCGCGACCTGCCGATCGAGCGCGTGTGGGCGGGCCTGCTGCCGCAAACGGAGGACGCGCTGCCGATCCTCGGGCCCGTGGGCGCCGTCGACGGCCTGTGGATCGCGGCCGGCCACGTCTTCGGGATGCTCGCCGGGCCGCTGAGCGGCAAGCTCGTCGCGCAGATGATCCAGGACCGCGTGCCCGACTTCGACCCCGAGCCCTTCCGCCACGACCGCGAGTCGGTCGTGGGCGCCTCCGCGGCCCTGCGCAAGTGGTGAGGTCGCGCTACGAGCGTGGGGCTTGGGAGCGTCGCCGGCGCAAGGCACCCGGCACGAGCGTGCAGGTCGCCGACCGCGTGGAGCTGCCGGTGAGCGTCGAGGCCGCCTGGCAGCGGCTGCGCGAGGTCGAGGGGGCCGCCGCCTGCCTCCCGGGGCTCGTCGCGGGGTCGCTCCACCCCGCGGGCGACGGCGCTTTCGAGGCGACCATGCGCCAGACCACTCTCGGAGTCACGGCCAGCTGGGCCCTGCGCGCCGAGTTTGTCGCGTCCGACGCCGACCGGCGGCTGGAGGTGAGGCTGAGCGGCGAGGATGCTCGCCTGGGCATGACGATGTCGGGCAACGCCACCGTGACCGTCGCCGACGCGGGCGGCCGCGCCGCGCTCGACTACCGCAGCGACGTACGGGTCGAGGGCCGGCTTGCCGCCACCGGCGGCCCGATCATCCGTGGCGTCGTCGAGCAGACGCTGAAGAGCTTCGTGGACTCGCTCGCCGGCCGCGAGCCGGAAGCCCGCCGCGGCCTGAGGGGCCGATTGCGGCGGTGAGGCGCTTCCACGGGCGGACCGCGCTCGTCACCGGCGCCGGCCACGGCATCGGCCACGCCACGGCCGTGAGGCTGGCCGCCGAGGGCGCGCGGGTCGCGGCGCTCGACGTCCGCGGCGAGGCGGCGGAGGAGATCGCCGCGCTGGTCGGCGGCGAGGCCATCGAGTGCGATGTCTCGGACGAGGAAGCGGTCGGGCGCGCGGTCGAGTGGGCTCTCGACCGCTTCGGCCGCCTGGACGTCCTGCACTCGAACGCCGGCGTGCTCGTCGGCGGCACCGCGGAGGAGACGACGCTCGCCGACTGGGAGCGCACGTTCGCCGTCAACGTGCGCGGCATGTTCCTCTTGGCTCGCGCCGTGCTGCCGGCCATGCGCAGACAAGGCAAAGGGGCGATCGTCAACACGGCCTCCACCGCCGGCATCGCCGCCGAGCCCGCGCTGGCCGCCTATGCGGCTTCGAAGGCGGCCGTGATCCAGCTGACGCGCCAGCTCGCGGTCGACTATGCGCGTGACGGCATCCGCGTCAACTGCGTGTGCCCCGGCTGGATCGACACCGGGTTCAACGACCCGATGCTCGAGGGTGTCAGCGACGACGAGCTCGCCCAGCTCGTGGACCGGATGGTGCCTATGGGCCGGCAGGGAACGCCAGAGGAGATAGCCGCCGCCGTCGCGTTCCTCGCGTCCGACGACGCCTCGCTCGTCACCGGGCACGCACTCGTCGCCGACGGCGGACTGACCGCACTGTGAGCGCGACGCCGCTCGCCGACGTTCGCGCCGAGGGCGAGCGGATCGTGCGCGCCGCCGGCGAGCACGGGCTGACCTTGCGCCTCTGCGGCGGCGCGGCGGTCGCGCACCTCTGCCCCTCCGCGCGCCGGCCGCCGTTCGCACGGATGTACAAGGACGTCGACCTGGTCGCCCTCCGCCGCGAGCGGAACGGCGTCGCGGCGCTGCTCGCGCGGCTTGGCTACCAGCCGCGCGACGAGTTCAACCTCCTGCAGGGGGCGTCGCGGCTCCTGTTCTGGGACGTCCCGAACGACCGCCAGCTCGACGTCATCCTCGACCGCTTCGAGATGTGTCACTCGCTGGAGCTCGCGAGCCGCCTCCGCTCGACCGCCGTCGCTCTCGACCCGGCCGACCTGCTGCTCACGAAGCTCCAGGTGCGGGAGACGAACGAGCGGGACGTGAAGGACGCGCTCGCCCTCCTGGTGGACACGTCGCCGGACATCGACCGGGTCGCCGCGGTCCTCTGCGACGACTGGGGCTGGTGGCGCACCGCGAGCGACGTCATCGAGCGCCTCGCCGCGGCCGCCGGCCTGCTCGAGCGGCCGGACGCGGACGCCGTGCTGACCTGGCTCGCCGAGCTCGAGCGCGAGCTCGCGGCTCGCCCCAAGAGCATTCGCTGGCGAGGGCGCGCGATCGTCGGAGATCGCCTTCGCTGGTACGAAGAGCCCGACGAGGCCTATTAGCTCGCGTCAAGCGCCTGGTCGATTCGTCCGAGCGCTTCCGCGCACGGACGGCGCTGGAGGTCGCGGTCGGGCTCGCGGGTGGCGCCGCGCGCCGCTGCCCCCCCCAGCCGCCCGCATCCGGAGACTTCCGCCCAGACTCGCCCCCGCCCCCGC
>Ga0082335_1004932_pt1 | contig 19236 bp, 15 predicted proteins | sample Subgrocontami58m_FD_72375 | JGI IMG/M metagenome (GOLD analysis project Ga0082335, IMG submission 72375) | Subsurface groundwater microbial communities from S. Glens Falls, New York, USA - GMW37 contaminated, 5.8 m (SPADES assembly) (version 2) ... | reverse complement strand
CTTTCAGGGCTCCAAACGCGACGGTCGGGAAAGCCCCAGGGGCTGCGCCCCTGGCTGTCTTGACGTCGCCCCTTCGGGGCTGAAGTAGCGTTGTAGGATTAGCGGTCGCGGAAGATCCCGCGCTGCGCGTGCCACTTCCGCAGCTCCTCGTCGAACGGCGTGAGCGGCTCGACGTTGGCGAAGTCGGAGGCGAGGGACTGCCGTCCGCCGTCCGAGACCTTCTTGTCGGACCGCCAGGCGCGCGCAAGGTCCTCGAGGATGCAGGTGGCGAAGTGGCCGTCCGTCGCCTCGCGGGCCGCTTTGAGCTCCTTCTCCGCGGCCGTCAGCTCGCGGTTGTAGATCGGCAGCGTCTCCTTCGTGACCTTCTCCTGGTCGGTGAGGTCGCGCAGGCCGTTGCGTCGCTCGAGGAAGTCGTCGTAAATGCCCATCGCGACGAGGTAGTGCTCCGCGCCGTTCAGGAACAGGAACGCGGGTCGCCTCTTCAGATCGTCCGGCAACTTCTTGAAGGCGTCGTCGGCGGCGGCGAGGTCCCTCTCCCTCTCTCCGAGGTCCTTCTTCGGATCGTCGCGGTCGGCCCAGGCGGCGAGGAAGAGCGTCCCCGCGGCCTCGACGCGGCCCCACTCCTCCTCCGGCAGCTCGTCGACCCGCGGGGCGAACTTCCACTTCGTCAGGAAGGCGGCCTTCTTCCCGTCCTTCACCGCCTGTGCGCGGGCCGCGCGAAGCTGGGGGTCGTCCTTCATCGCGATCGCCTCGTCGTATTTCGCGATCGCCTTCTCGTACTCCGCCTGCGCGGCGAGCTGCCTCGCCTCGTCGACGATCGCCTCGAAGCGGGCCTTCTCCTGCGCCGCCGCGTCCGCCGACTTCCCCTCCTCGATCTTCCGCACGATGCGGGCGCGGCTCGCGCGCGCGACCGGGTCGTCCGCGATCCCGAGGGCCTCGTCGTATTTCGCGATCGCCTGCTCGAGCTTCCCCGAGCCCTCGAGGCGCCCAGCCTCGGCGAGGGCCTCGCGCCGCTGGTCCTCCTTGCGCCCGGCCTCGGCCTCCGCGCGGCGCTTGTTGATCGCGGCGGTGAGCCGCTCGCGGGACGCCTTTGCGTCGCCGCCGAGCGAGGCGGCGGAGTCGCAGAGGGAGAGGGCCTTGTCCAGGTCGCCTCCCCGTTCCGCCTCGGCGGCCTGCGCGAGGAGCGCGAGGGCGGCGGCGGGCGCCACGCGCGCCCGCTCCCGCGTCAGGTCCGCGCGCCGCGGGTCCTTCGCCAGGTCGGCGATCCCCTGGTCGTAGAACGCGATCGCCTCGACGGGATGTCCCGCGTACCCGGCCCCTCGCGCGCGCGCCCACGCCTCGTATCGGACCGAGAGCCCCTCGCCGCCTTCGGCGTCGGGACGGAGCGTCGCCTCTGAGAGGAGCTTTCCGTCCCGATCGAACTCCATCGTGGAGCCGTCGTCGTAGGTTTCGACGATCCCGTCGCGGCACCGCCACGCGCGGAATTCGCCCGGCGTCGGCTTGATCGGTCGCGCGATGCGCGCAAACGGCGGGTCGGTCGCGCGGCAGTGGGCGGCGACGAACTCCGCGCGCGTCGACTCCGCGGCCTTGACGGCCTCGGTCGTCGTCGGGGCGGGGCCCGGCTGCGGCTTCTTCATCCAGGCCGCGAGCCCCAGGCCGACCGCGGCCAGCACGACGACTCCCAGGACGAGTTTATCTCCCGGTCTCATGCCGCGCCCAGCGGGTGGTTCTTGGAACTTTCGACCTTGCGCCTTACATGCGCATTGCGCATTGAGCCTTGAGACTTACCTACGCTTGCCCGTGTAGAACTCTTCGTACGTCGTCACGTCCTCCGGGCTCCCGATGACGAGCGGCACCTTCTGGTGCAGCTCCTTCGGGACGATCTCGAGGATCGGCTCGCTCCCCGTCGTCGCCTTCCCGCCCGCCTGCTCGCAGATGAACGCCATCGGCGCGGCCTCGTACAGGAGCCTCAGCTTCGGCTTCGGCGGCTTCGCCGGGTTGGAGACGTCGGCGGGGTAGAGGAAGATCCCGCCCTTGAGCAGCGTGCGGTGGAAGTCGGCGACGAGCGTGCCGACGTACCGGAGCGAGTACGGTCGCGAGGACTCGACGTCCTTCTCCTTCACCCAGTTGACGAAACCCCGGGTCCCCTCGTCCCAGGCGCGGTGGTTCCCCTCGTTGATCGAGTAGATCTTCCCCTTCGAAGGGATCCGGATGTCCTTGTGCGAGAGGAAGAACTCGCCGACGCTCGGGTCGAGCGTGAAGCCGTGCACGCCGTGTCCCGTCGTGTAGACGAGCATCGTGCTCGATCCGTAGATGCAGTACCCCGCGGCGACCTGTGTGGATCCCTTTTGCAGGCAGTCCTCGAGCGTCCCGTCCTTCCCCGGCGTAATCTTGCGGTGGATGGAGAAGATCGACCCGATCGAGATGTTCACGTCGATGTTCGACGACCCGTCGAGCGGGTCGAACATGAGGACGTAGTGCCCCTTCGGGAACCGGTCGGGAATCGGGATGACCTCGGGGTGCTCCTCGCTCGCCATCACGCAGAGGTGTCCGCCGTGGTCCATCGCGCGGTAGATCGTGTCGTGGGAGAAGCGGTCGAGCTTCGCCTGGATCTCGCCGTGGACGTTCTCGGTCCCGGCCATCCCCATGATGTGGTGGGCGAGGCCCGCCTTGTTCACCTCTCGGGCGATCAGCTTGAAGGCGAGCATCAGGTCCCAGAGGAGGTTGGTGAAGTCGCCGCTCGCCTTCGGGTGGAGGCGCTGCTCCTCCATGATGTGGCGCTGGATCGTGACGAGCTTCTGCGTCATCTTCTCCTCCCTCGCCCTTCGCCCTTCGCCCCTCGCCCCTCGCCCCTCGCCCCTCGCCCTACGTCCGCACGAGCGCCTCGAGCTTCGCCTCCCGCGCGCGGAAGAAGTTGAAGTACCGCGCGAGCTGAGTCGCCAGGCGGTCGGGGTGCAATTCGCGGGGCCCGAGTTCCACCGTCTGGCGGATCGTGTCGCGGCCGAAGATCGACAGCTCCTCGCTCCGTCCGTACGCGAGGTCGCGTCGCATCGCGGCGAGCGACCGCTTGAAGTGGTCGAAGAGCTGCCGCGACCCGGCCCACACGCCGAAGCGGTACCGCCGGGGGGAGAACGGCCAGAGCCAGACGCTCCAGTCGCTGCGCCCCTTCGGGTAGAGGTTCACCGTGACCCCCTCGATCTCGACGTCGGCGACCTTCTGCCGCTTGCGGAGCCGCGCGGCGACCTGCTCGAGGACCTTCTTCGGGTCGACCTGCACAAGGATGTGGGTCGCCTCGCGCGGCGCCACCGCGTCGGTGTGCTGGACGACGCGGTAGACCGGCTTCAGGTTCCGCGTCCCCGCCGGCGGCGAGTACTTGTACAGCTCGAAGACCTCCGCGGGGAACTGCTCGAGCCCCTCCTTGAAGCGGTCCGACATGTGATCGAGGACGATGACCGTCCGCGGCGTCGTGGTGAGTACCCGGTCGGCGAGGTAGGCGTGCGGCTCCATTGCGCCTGCGGCCGAACGGAGCGCGGAGGCGAGCCTCTTCGAGGAGCGGATCCGGTCCCACAGCGCAAGCGCCACGGCGCGCCGGCCGTCGGGGTTCGCGATGGCCGCGCGGACCTTCACGATCTGCGGCAGGACGTTCTCCGCGAAGCTCCGCGTCGACAACTCCACCTCCACGACGGCGAGCGACGCCCCCTTCCCCTTCGCGATGCGGAGGAGGAAGCCGTCGGGCACCGCCTGCACGCCGGCGAGGCCGCCCAGGCGGCTGCGGTCGACGTAGAAGGTGTCCTTGCCGAAGACCGCCTCCGCGTTCTCGCGGAGCGCGCGCTCCAGCTCCTCGTCGGAGACGTACGGGGCGTGCGGATAGGCGCCGTGGTCGGTGACGATGCGCTCCATGGGGACTCGCTCGCTAGAGGGCCGAGGAGAGGGCGGAAGGGACCGGCACGGGGACCGGCGTCGGAAGCACGTGGTCGCGGACGAGGGCCGCGGTGTTCGGGACGTTCAACTGCTCGAACAGGAAGCGGAACTTCGTCTGGAGGCCGTTGATGATCGACTCCCGCGTCGCGTCGGGCATCCCCCAGAACTCCTTCTTGAACGGGCCGAACCCCTTCTTCCTCGTCTTGTAGATGTACTGCTCGTCCGTTTCCCCCGCCTTCGCCTCGTCCTTGCAGTTCGCGCGGAGCCAGGCGTAGATCGTGTCCTTGAGGTCCTTCGGGAACGCCTCGCTCTCGAAGATCATGTTCTGGAACTCGGTCGCGAGGTGGATCTCGCTCGTGTTCGACGTCGGGAATCGGTGAAAGAGCTCGGCCGGCAGCGTGCTTGCGCCGTGCTGCACCGCGCCCGAGAGGCCGTACTTGTCGCGGGCGACCTTCCCCAGCTCGACGAGCGTCCCGAAGTCGAGCTTTACCTCGGCGACGGTGCCGTTCGGCAGCGGGATGCCTCCGTGCGACGTGCCGGTCTGGACGGAGATCTTGCTGATCCCCTTCGAACCCGGGCGGCGCGTCTGGAGAGCGCTGACGTAGCCGTCGAGGTAGTTCTCCAGCTCCTCGACGGTGGAGTTCTTCTTCCCGACCTCGCCGATCTCGCCTCCGACGCTGACGGTGACGCCCTTCGGCTCGAGGTCGCGGATGAAGAGGGTGAAGTCGGCGCAGAGGTCGAAGTTCAGGCGCTGCTGCTCGCGGATCGTCTGCTTCGAGAGGTCGACGAGGGTGGAGGTGTCGATGTCGATGTTGTAGAAGCCGCCGGCGAGGGCCTCCTTGCAGAGGTCGCGGATGGCGCCGAGCTCCTTGTCGGGGGCCTCGGCGTACTTCTTCGCGTTGACCTGGAAGTGGTCGCCCTGGATGAAGACGGGGCCGGAGAACCCCTCCTTCACGGCGGCGGCGAGGACGGCGGAGGCGTACTCGGGCGGCCGCTGCTCGGTGTAGCCGATCTCGGAGCGGGCGATCTCGAAGATGAAGGCGCCGGCGGAGGTGGCCTTCGCGGTGCGGAAGAGGGCGCGGGAGATGTCGTAGGTGAGGCCGCGGATGTTGATGGCGGGGGTGGTGAAGCCGGAGCACTTCCCCTTCCCCTCGGCCTCGTAGAGGCCCTGGATGGAGGAGGAGATGGCGCCTGTCGCGTTGGCGACGGTGCGGATGGCCCAGCGGGCGGAGTCCTTGAGGTCGGCGGAGGCGCCGAAGACGGCGGTCCAGATGAGGCGGTCGATCGTCTCGTTGCGGAGCGCGCCCGCATTGGTGACGGCGAGCTTGCCGTCCTTCGAGATCGTGGTGACCTTCTTCAGTTCACTGACGAGCTCGGGGACGGTCGCGTAGGCCCCCATGTCCACCTCCCTGGCGATGTGAGCGGTCGGGGATGGTATCGCGCGCGCCCTAACCCGGGCAACAGATTCACGTTCCGGGGCGCATGTCCGTGAGCCGGGCGGATGCACAGCGGGGGGGGGCTGGAAGATCATCCGCTTCGTGCGACGCCGCAGGCGAGGTCAGTGGGGCCGGGCATAGAGCACCCTTCCTTCGCGCAGCGCGACGGTGGGCATCGCGTTGGGAACCTCGGCCCAGTCGTTTGCCTCCTTCGGGGTATAGACGAGGATGTCTTTGGAGGGGAACAGGTCGGCAAGGGCGAGGTAGTAGGGCGGACTTCGACGGTAGCGGGGAAGGTCGGACTCCTCGATGATGAGCAGATCGATATCGCTGTCCGGTCGCGCGTCGCCTCGGGCGCGGGAGCCGAAAAGGACGATCCTCTCGGGCTTGCCGATGGCGAGGATGCGCTGGACGATCTGGTCCAGGAGCTGGGGGGTGACCTCGGGATAGGCGCTTGAGACGGACATGGCATTCCCGTGGCAATGGTGACACGTGGCGGTCAGCGCGGCCAGAGGGGTCCTCCGTGCGCAGCGCAATCGGCGTGTCGGAGTTGAGGAGAACGCCCGAAAACATCACTTCCGCTTCAGGCGTTCGATCGCACTGACGGCCCACTCGCGTGGAAACTCCTCGCCGAGGCAGTCGTCGCGGCACAGCTCGTAATGGCGGATGGCGGCGTCGCGGCGACCGTCCGCCTCCGCGCGGATGGCCAGGGCGAGGCGGAGCCATGCGCGCTGGTCGCGGAGGTTGCGCACGACGAATCGCTCCGCGGCGGACTCCTCCCCCCTCCCGGCGAGGTAGCGAACGAAGCCGCGCTCCACCGGCTGCCGCCATTCCGCGAGCTTCGGATTGCCCATGGGCGAGTCGATTCGGGGGAGAGGCATCGGGAGAGCCGCGCATTCCGCCTCGGGGACCGTCTTCCAACAGGCGACGATCGCCTCTGTGCTCTTCGCATTCCCGGCAAGGAGACCTCGTCCGACCACGCTCCACGGGTCCCAGCCGAGGCGGTCGATCATCGCTTGAGAGGGCGGAGTCCCCTTGCGATAGGCGAGGATCGTTGCGAAGTGCCAGGGCGCCGTCAGGCCCCCCTTTGCGAGAAGGCCTTCGAGTTCCTCACATGCGCCGTCCTCGGCATGGAAGTAGGCGCGATCAGCAGCGGACGCCATCTCACACGCCTCTTTTCTCCTGCCGACCGCAAGGAGACCCGAGAACCGGGCGCCCAGCCATTCCGGCGTAACGCGGACCTCGCTCGGCGCCTCCTCGATCACGCGCATGGCCTCCGACTCCCGCCTTCCCTCGAAGAGGAGGCTGGCCTGCACCAACCTTGCCGCGGCCGAGTTTGGTGTACTCTGCAGCACGCCCGCCAGGTCGCCCAGCAGGGCGTCCCACGAGGCGGAGGTGGCCACGTACGGAATCGCCCCGCCCAGACGCGCCATGTGGTACTCGTCGAGACCGGTGCGAAGCGCCAAATGACACTCGGCGAGCAGGTCCTCTGGTGTATCCGCGTTCCAGGTCAGGTAGAACATCGCGCGATCCATTTGCGCGTGCAAGCCCCTGCGTGCGTCCTCGGACAGGGCAGGGTCAGTGAGGATCCGATCGATCCGCTTGCGATGCTCGGCGTATTGCCCTCGTTCGAACAGCACCGCGGCGGCTTCGATATCGCCCTCGTGCGCGTTCGCTGCGAGATCGACCTCGCGCGCGGTCAGGCGGACTTCGCGGAATCGCACCGCAGCGAGCGGCTTGCTGTACCAGTAGAAGCCGCAGAAGTCGTGCACTTCCCCCGCCTTGGTCTCGAGCGGTTGCAGGTCCGAGCATTCGAGGACGCGGAGGCTCGCGCTCTTCCCCGACGCGACCGACACCACGAATCGGCCCCGCATGCGCTCAATCTCGACGTGGAGCCAGTCACCCATCCCTGGCAGCGCAGGGAGAGGTCTTTCCTGCAAGGGATGACCCAGGTCCCTCCCCTTGACCACGCCGACCCGATCCCCTTGGAACCGGACGAGGTACCCTGTCCCGCAATCGTATTCGGTCGATTGCGGATTGCCGTGCTCCCACCCACGCGGATCGGAGGCGAGGAAGAACCCGAAGCTGGTTCCGGGGCGACCGTCGTAGCCGTTCACGTCGAACCGGACCCGGAGGTCCTCCGTGGTCCTGCGCATGAGGACGATCAGGGTCTGAGGTTCCGTCGTCGGCTTCCCGACGAGGGTCTCTCCGTCGATGCTCCACTCGCCTTCCAGCCCCGGGGAGCCAAGCCAGGCATCCGATAGCTGCTCGTCGCGGGAGGGGCCCTCGTAGACCACGGCCCAATGGGACTCCTCCTCGGCCCGAGCTGCCCACGTGAGCCCATCCGCCGCCTCCGCATTGGACGATTCGATCTCCTTCGCCTTCTCGTACTGGACGCGCGCCGAGACGAAGTCCCCCCGTTCGCGGAACGCGCGCGCCGCCTCCAGGGATGTGCGCAGGCCCCGTGAACGCAGGAACGCGGGCACGCCGACACCTACCGCCAGAGCGAGGGCCAGGAGCGTGGCGACGACACTTGGGATCACGACGGACCGATGTTTCTTGGCCCGGCGCCACAGCCTCGTCACGCGCGCCAAGGGGATCGTCGCGAGCGGTTCCCCGTCGAGGTGCCTCCTCAACTCGTCGGCGAACTCCTTGGCGGTGGGGTAGCGGCGGGCGGACTCCGCCTCGAGCGCCTTGAGGCAGATCGTCTCCAGGTCGCGGGAAACGTGCGGGGACACGGCGCGGGGGCGGGGCGGATCGTCCCCACGGACCGCATGAACGAGGGCCTGCTGCGGCGTCCCGGGGTGCGGTGGATTGCGGGTGAGCATCTCGTAGAGGATCGCCCCCAGGCCGTACACGTCCGTCCGGGCATCCATGCCCTCCACGTCGCCCTTCGCTTGCTCGGGAGACATGTAGTGCGGCGTCCCCATCGGCACGCCGACCACGCTCCTCCGCTCGGCGACGTCCGTCTGACGCGCCAGACCGAAGTCCATGACCTGAGGCTCTCCGTCGTCCCGCACGATGACGTTGTTCGGTGTCAGGTCACGATGGATGACGTTGTGCTGGTGCGCGAAGTGCACCGCCCGGGCCACCTTCTCGAGCAGGCGTGCGATTTCCTCGGACGAGTAGTCCCGGCCTTGCTTGTGGCGATCCGCAAAATCGTGCGCCAGCGGCCTGCCTGTCACCAGCTCCATCGCGTAGTACGGCAGCCCCTTCTCCTCGCCCAGGTCGTACACCGAGACGATGTTCGGGTGCCTTCCCATCGCCGCCACGGACTTCGCCTCGGTGAGGAACCGCTCTTTGTGCCGTGCGTCGGTTACGACCTTGACCGCGCACGGCGTCCCGAGCGTCGTATGCCGCGCACGGAACACCAGCCCCATGCCCCCCTCCCCGAGGATCTCCTCCAGCTCGTAGGGGCCCAGTCGATGAGGGACGCTCGGGGGCCATTCACCGCGCTTCCTCGCCGGCGCCGCCGGTGAGGGCTCCTTCGAGAGCGCCGGCGGAAGGGTCCTTTCGGGGTCCGGCGGCGGGTCCGCCAGCGTCGGCATGGTCATCCGAGGAGGCGACGCCCCGACCCTGTCGAGCGTCCTGACGAAATCGAGGAAACGTTCGCAGGGCCCGACAGGCAGGCCGAGCCACGTGCTGACGAGGTCGGACCCGACAGCCGGTGCGGCGCTCTCCGCGAGTCTGGCGAGGCCGGCCTGCGCCACTCCGTCCGCCACCTCACCAGAGCTCAGCGCGCACTCGATGGCCCTTCGCCATTCGTCCCGGCTGGCCTCGATCATTCCTACCCTCGCGTCAGTGCTTGCTCTTCTTTCGAGCGGCGATGGACAGGAGGAACTTCACCTCCTCCTCCAGATCCTCCTCGCTCGTGCTCATGGGGCAGAGGACCTCTCGAACCCACACCTTCAGCGCCGCGCGCCCGCGCGCGAGGAGCGTGTTCACGGAGGCGACCGTGCGGCTCACTCGCGCGGCGATCTCCGCCTGTGTGAGTCCACGGTCGAACCGGAGGTCCATGAGCTCCGCTTCGGGGCTGTTGCGGGCGCGGCACTCTTCGCGATGAAGGTCTCGTGCCCGATCGAGGACCTCCGCAATGTAGAAGCCCGCAAACTCCTTCTGCTCCTTCTCTGGCGCCGAGAGGAAGGGAGCGACATCCTCATAGGCCGCTCGGGGAAGGTGGGGCGGTGGATTCTCGTCGTTCCGCTTTCGATTGGCGTTGGCGATCTGATAGCGAGCGGTGGCGAGGAGGAGATTCCGGAACCGGCCCTTCTGCTCGTCGGCCTTCTCGAGGAACCTGGGCGACAGGATGAGCTGGACGACGTCGTCGGCGAGCGCTTCGGCATCCACGCTGCGGCGGATGCGGCGCTCGATGAAGCGCACGAGGGGGCGACGGTATTGGAGGTAGGACGAGCTCCACGCCGACCTGTCGCCCTGTTGCGCGAGGCGAAGGCGGGTCCACACCGTCGTCGAGAAGATGGAGGGTTCTCTGGGGAGGGAACCCGACTCGTCTTGCACGGCCCGTCCTTCCTGGCGGAACGACAGCACGATAGCAGTCGCCCCGCCAGGGAGCAAGGTCCGGACCGTGCGCTCAGTTCCGTGGGCCGAGGGCAAGCCGGCCGACGGCGGGGAGGGTCTCCCCGTTGCGTCGAGCGTACTCCTCCCAGGGTACGCGCGTCCAGCCGCGGAAGGCGTAACCCATCGTCGCGTCGTCGAACCGCGCGAGCCAGCCCCCGCGGCGAGGCCACCTCCCCAGGCCGCACACGATCTCCGCGCGGCCGTCGTGGTCGAGGTCGCCGACGGCCGGGTGCGTCTCGCCCTGCGCCGAGTCGTACTCCGGCCACGGGATCCCGATCCATGCGGCGTGCGCGAACGACGATGATGCACCCTCCCGGATCTCCATCCAACCACGTCCACCGCGATCGAGCCCAAGCGCGATCTCGGCCCTGCCGTCGCCGTCGAGGTCCCCGATCGACGCGCGCACGCCTCCGTTGCCTCGCCTGTACTCGTCCCATGACACGCTGCGCCACCGAAGGGGCGCGAAGTCCGTCGCCGCGTCGTCCAGCACCTGGAACGATGCGCCTCGCGACGCACACAGGACGACCTCCGCCTTTCCGTCCCCGTCGACGTCTCCCGCTGCGGGACGGAGTTCTCCATCCTCCTCGTTGTAGCGTGACCACCGGAGCCGGTGCCACCCCGCGAACGCCCATCCGTCGCCGCCGTTCCGGAAGACGCCCCACGCGCCGCCATTCCCCGGATGTCTACCGAGACCGAAGACGACCTCTGCCCTGCCATCTCCGTCGAGGTCGCCTGCCGCGACGTGCGTGGCGCCGTTGTGCGCGTCGTATTCGCGCCACGGGACGTGGAGCCAGCGGAGGAATGCGCACCCATGATCGGCGTCGTCGAAGACAGCGATCCATCCGCCTCCTTCGCGGGGGGAGAGACCGACGACGACCTCGTCGAGGCCGTCCCCGTCGATGTCGCCCGTGGCCGGCTCGACGCCTTGACCCGAGGCGCGGTAGGCCGACCAGGGAACCTGCATCCAGCGGTCCACACTCCATGCCTCGGCATCGGGCCGCAGCACGGCGAGGGCGCCTCCGCTCCCCTGGCCGAGGCCGACGACGATGCGCGGGGCCGGCGCGGGCGTCTCGTACGTCACGACGAGTCGCGGGCGGAGGGCGGGGTCCTCGAGGTAGTCGCTGCTCCAGAACACGTTGAAGACCTCGGGCCAATTCGTTGTCGGGCGGAGTTGCAGCCCGTAGTTGGGATAGGTGCCGTCCATCCAGGCGTTGTAGAGGTCGGTGACGTCGATCCGGCACCAGGCGTTCAAGGCGGGAGGAGGGAGGGCCTGGTCACGCCACGGCACGGCGGCGGGGCGATTGGCCCACCAGAGCCTGTCGCTCCAGCTCCAGGGCTGGGTGATGCGGTCGAGGTACATCCCGACGGGTGCTCCTCGACGGTCGTTGCGGTACAGCTCGAGCGAGGCGGACCCGGCCCGGCTCGGCATGCCCATCAGGTCGAACTGGAGGAGGCTGCAGTACCAGTCGCCCCATCCGCCGACCTGGAGCTGATCGTCGTCGAGGCCGCCTCCGGGGCCGCCTCCGCCGGGTGCCCACGAATAGACGCTCGTGGTCCAGATGTCCTTCCCCGCGCCCGGGCCGGGCTGGAGGACCCGGACATCGACCTCTGCGCGCAGCGGCGTGATCGCCACGACGAGACCCACGACAACGGCCATCCATCGACTCATGCGACACCTCCATCACGTTCGTGCCTCTGACACGAGATGTCATTCGAGGCCTCGCGCCTCTCGCGAAAGGGAATCTTCATGAGGAGACATCTCGCTGGTGGGGATGGATGGGTGGCAGTTGGAGGGTCACCGATGAACTTCCGGTCTGTGCTATGCGGACTCGTCTCCCTGGCCGTCGCTGCCCTCACGATCTCCACGGCCGCGCTGGTCGTACTGTTCGTGTCGAGGTTCGGGTCTCTGCTTGCGGAGGCGATCGATCAGGTAGGGATCAGCCTGGTCGTCGCGCTCCGGATCATCACCCTGGGCACATGCTAGGAGAGTGACCGTGCTGTCGAAGGCCGAAGGGAGCACCCGCACTACACTTGCGTCCGGGCTCTTAAGTGGGTACTCTCCGACACCGCCTCACTTCGCAGGGATGGTGGGCATGCCCGACGCGGAGAACATCTGGCGCAGGGCGCTCGAGCTTGGTGCGCACCTCGGACTGGTCACGGCCGAGAGGGTAGCGACCGCCCTGACCCTCCCGTCCGGAATTTCCCCTTCGAATGTGACCGCCCTCGCGAGTTCCCTTGGGATCCCGGCGGATACGCTCGACGCCCTCGTCCGCCTCGCTCACGCCCTGCCTGCTGGCCCGGCGGGCCTCACGGTCGAGCTCCCGACAGGGACCCAGGTGACGGCGCGCGTCGCGTCGTACTTGCAGGACGGGTCGGGGGAGCGTGAGGCAGGCGGCGGCGCGGCCTGTTCGCTGGAGCTGACCCTGGAGGCCCTGGACGAGCGGCGGCAGGGGTGGAGGTTCGTGGGCCCGATCACCGTGGTCATCGGCCGCTCTCACCTGGCGCAGGTCCACCTCGAGGACCCGCGCGTCAGCGGGAATCATGCGGAGATCGAGGTGACGGGCGAGGCCTGCCACGTTCGGGACCTGGGCAGCGCCCACGGTATCTTCGTCAACGGCAAACCGGTGACCCACGGGCCGCTGCTTGACGGCGACAGAGTTCGCGTGGGCGGCACGGAGCTTCGCGTGTCGGTCCGACCGGCGGCGGTTGTGCCCCCCGCTGGCGCGGTCTCGTGCGAGGCGTGCAAGGCCCGATTCACGCCTGAGCAGGTTCGTGCGGACCTCGAGGGGTGGAACGGCATGCGGTTCCGGTGCGCCTCGTGCCGCATGTCCGACGCGGACGAGGCACCGGAGATCCCCGGCTACGTCCTGGAACGCAAGCTCAGGAAGGGAGGGCAGGGCCAGGTGTGGCTTGCGCGCGAGACTGCGACACCGGGAAGGCGAGTAGCCGTGAAGACCGTGCGCCTGCCGTACGGTCTGCCGGACGACCAGGTCTCGCGTCGCGTCCAGTCCTTCCAGCGGGAGGCTTCGATCGCGATGACCTTCCGTCACCCGAACGCGGTCGAGGTCTACAAGTTCGATGTCGTGGGGCGGATGTTTTTCGCGGCGATGGAGTACCTGGCGGGAGGAGACCTGTACGAATATGTGGAGGCGAGGGGCGTGCTCGGCTGGCAGGAGGCCTGCAGCCTGATGATGCAGGCCCTCGACGCGTTGTCGGCCGCTCATGCTGCGAAGATCGTCCATCGGGACGTCAAGCCGGAGAACCTGCTGCTGACAGAGGCTGCGCCGGGGGCGCGGCTCAAGGTGGCGGACTTCGGGCTCGCGAAGAACTTCGCATTGGCGGGATTGAGCGGGATGACGTCGACGGGGGTGGCGGGAGGGACGCTCGGGTACATCTCCCCGGAGCAGCTCACGGACTACAAGTACGCGGGGCCGAACGCGGACGTCTTCTCGCTGGGGGCGGTGCTGTTCCGCATCATGACGGGGGAGGAGATGTACTCGGGGCCCGAGCCCTCGGTCGTCGAGCGGATCCTCTCCTCGCCGATTCGCTCCCTGTCGAGCGTGCGCTCGGAGGTTCCTGCGCCGATCGCGTTTGTGGTGGACCGTGCGCTCTCGCGGGACCTGGGCCTGCGGTATGCGGACGCGGGGCAGATGCGTGCGGCGCTCGGCCGCGCGCTGGAAGAGGTGTGAACGATGTCGATCAGGCGATCTGCCGCACGGGAATTCGCGAGGCCTCCAGGGCCTTGGTTGCCTCGCTGCCGCAGAACTGCTTGGCGAGTTGCGAGTCCAGGATCTCGATTCCAATGAGCCGACCATCGACGCCAAGGTCGAAGACGATCGAATCGCCGATGTTCACCTGCCGAACGGAGGCCCCTGCCATCGGCGGCTCGAAGTACACATAGGCGGACCCCGCCTTGGAATCGATTTCCACGGAGTGTATCTGAGTCATGGGGTCACCCACCACACGCTGTGCACGACGATCGGATCTCCTGGCCAGAAGAGCACGGCGAGACGACCTCCGTTCGCGATCCCTGTGCGGATGAATGTTCCTGGTGTCTTGCCTTCCCGTTCATCCCCCCACCGCGTGAGGACGATCTCAACGAGCACTCCGGGCACGGCCCGCATGGCCGCGCGCATTCGCCCGTGCTCGTCGAAGACCCACTTCGCGAGAACTCCACCCATGGCACATTCTACTTCCGCGGAGGCCGAGAGACCAACGGGATCTTCGGCATGGTTCAGTCGGAGGTGACATTCGCGAGGGCATTCGCCGAACTCCAACTCCAATTCCAACTCAAAGGCCCTTTGAGTTGGAGAGGTTGTGGTGCAGACCTGCGAGCTGATCGGGATGAGCGTCGCGATCTCGGCCATCCTCGTGATCGGGGTCCTGCAGCCGAGGGATCGGCCGTCCGGATACGGTGCTCAACGCTCGCGGGAGTCGACCTCGACGCCAGGATCGCCGTCGGCAAGGGCGGCGGACGTCGATCCGATCATCGGGAACGCCGAACGCAACCCGCCGAGCGAGTCGACGCGACACGCGGCCCCCCCTGCGAGCGTTGCGGGAGCTGTTCCGGCTGTCAGGGCGCCTCTCTTCGGCCCATGCCTTCGGCGGTTCGCCCGCTGGCGCCGCGACGTGGGTGGTCGGGGCGCCCTCCGGGCCGGGCTGGTCTCCCGCCCCCGCACAGTATTCCACGCGGAAGCCGGTTACGAACGGCCTCACGACGCCCGTGGGGTCGCCCCTTCGACCCGACGGTTGACCGGGGCCCATGCCGCGGGTACGGTGACGCCCGCCGTGGCTGTCGAAGGGCAACAGGACTGGCGCGCGGCGCTCGCTCGGGCGATCGAAGAGGCGTAATCCATGCCGATCCAGGCGAATGTCGACGAGTGGCGCAAGGCGATCGAGTGCGCGCAGCGGTCCGGGCAGGTCCCAGCGGCCGTCGCAAGGGCCGCCCTCGCGAAGCTCGCGAACGAGAAGGCGTCGTCGCTCGGCTCCGACGTCATCAGCACGTGGCTCGGACTGCCCGTGGAGCCCTGCGAGCGGTTGCTTGATCTCGCGAAGGCCATCAAGAACGCCGCGGCGTCCCCCCTGCGCATGACCACCCCGACCCCTCCAGGACCCCGAGCCCGACCTGTCCTCCGAAGCCCGAAGGGCGAAGGAGGACACCGAGAAGACGGTCCTGCCGGCTGACCACAAGCCGAAGGCGCCGGCGGCGCCGACGCGGAAGCGTGAGGTGAAACCGGCGAACGCCCCGAAGAAGCTGGGGCGGTACGTGATCCGGGAGAAGCTCGGCGAGGGGTCCTTCGGGGTGGTGTACCTGGCCGAGCACGAGGAGCTGAAGACGCCCTGCGCCGTGAAGGTGCTGTCCGGTGAGGGCGGGCTCTCGGAAGACGCGCTCAAGCGTTTCCGCCGAGAGGCGACCGCGGTCGCGAAAATGGGGAAGCACCCCAACATAGTCACCGTCTACGACCTGGGAAGGGATGAGAAGCTCGGCGTCACCTACTTCGCGATGGAGCTGGTCAAGGGGAGGTCGCTGAAGGAGACGCTGCGGGAGCATCCGTACACGCCGAAGGAGGCTGCGGCGCTCGTGGAGAAGGTGGCGCGGGCCGTCCACCACGCGCACAAGCACGGGGTGCTGCATCGGGACCTCAAGCCGGACAACGTGATGGTGCGGGAGTCGGACCAGGAGCCGCTGGTCGTCGACTTCGGGCTGGCGCGGGAGGTGGGGACGGAGGCGGGGAAGAGCACGGCGGGGGCGGGGACGCCGAGCTACATGGCGCCGGAGCAGGCGAGGCGGCAGGACGAGCAGATCGACGCGCGGACGGACGTCTATGGCGTGGGGGGGATCCTCTACGAGACGCTCATTGGTCTCCCGCCGCACCCTGGGCAGGATCTCGGCCAGGTGATGTACCACATCCTCCGCGGAGAGGTGCTTCCGCCACGACGGGTGAGGCAGGACATCCCGAAGGACCTGGAGACGATCTGCCTGAAGTGCCTGGACGCCTCGCCGCCCCGGCGCTACGCGTCGGCGGAGGCGCTTGCGGAGGACCTCGCGCGGTTCCTGCGCGGGGATCCGGTCACGGCGAGGCCCGTGGGCCGATTCGGGCGCGCAGTGCGGCGCATGCGGAAGCACCCGCTCGTTTCGTCGCTCATCGCCGCCTCGGTCGTCCTCGCGCTTGGCATGGGGTGGCGGTTCCTCGGGCCAGCGCGCATCGACATCGCCACAGAGCCATCGAGCGCGCAGGTGGAGGCGGTCGGCGCGACGCTCTGGCGGCGACGGTGGGTCTGGCCAGCGGGGGACTTCAGACTGAAGGTGTCCGCGGACGGGTACGAGCCCAGGGAGGTGCAGCTCCACGTTGCTCCCGGCTCCGTTGGCGCGAGAGAGGCGGTGAAGCTCGATCTCGACCACGGGTTCCTCCAGGTCGATTCGACGCCGCCAGGCGCGTCGGTCTACATCGACGAGAAGGACACCGGCGCGGTGACGCCGGTACCCGCCCTGGAGGTGAGGAACGGCGCGCACACGCTGGCCCTCCGCCTGCCCGACCACGACGCGCACTCGACGACGGTCCAGGTCGCCTCTGGCAAGACGCTGCCGCTCGGGGTCGTTCCGCTCCAGCACGAGCAGGGGTGGCTTGCGCTGGACGGCACGCCGAGGGGCATGACGGTCATCGTGTGGGACCCGGCAGCGAAGAACGAGGTCACTCGACTCTCGCCCCCGGTAGAGGTGCCGTTGCCGACTGGGACGTACGTCCTCCAGGGCCGGCTGAAGGACCACTTCGACCGGGATTCCGCGATCGACGTGAGGCGCGGCGACAAGGCGCATCCGACGCATGCCAAGGTGTGGTTGAACCGCCAAGTCCTCCCATGGAGCTACCAGACAGGTGGCCGGATCGGCTCCCGCCCCGCGCTGGGGGACGTGAACGGGGACGGCGTGCTCGATTGCGTGGTCGTGTCGGACGACGAGGTAGGCTTTCTTGTCCGATCCGACCACGCAAGAGTCTACGCCCTGTCGGGGAAGGATGCATCAGTCCTCTGGACCCACGAGACGGACGGAGCGGGGGGCTGGTCGTCCCCCGCGCTGGGGGACTTGAACGGGGACGGCTGCCTCGACAGCGTAGTGGGGTCGATGGACGAGAGGGTCTACGCCCTGTCGGGGATGGATGGCGCGGTCCTCTGGGCTTGCAAGACGGGTGGCCCCGTGTCGTCCTCCCCCGCGCTAGGCGACCTGAACGGGGACAGCGTGCTCGACTGCGTGGTCGTGTCGGACGACGGGAAGGTCTACGCCCTGTCAGGGAGGGATGGCGCGGTCCTCTGGGCGCATAAGATGGGCGACAAAGTGTGGTGGGACCCCGCGCTGGGGGACCTGAACAGGGACGGCGTGCTCGACTGCGTCGGGATATCGGACGACGGGAAAGTCTACGCCCTGTCGGGGAGGGATGGCGCAGTCCTTTGGGCTTGCGAGACGGGTGACGCGGTCTGGTCATCTCCCGCGCTGGGGGACGTCAACGGGGACGGGGTCGTGGACTGCGTGGTGGGGTCGTGTGACTGCAAGGTCTACGGTCTGTCGGGGAGGGACGGGTCGGTCCTCTGGGCCTACGAGACGGGCTGCCGGGTGGAGCCGTCCTGGGCGCTGGGGGACCTAAACGGGGACGGGTGCCTCGACTGCGTGGTGGGGTCCTGCGATCATCGGGTCTATGCGATCCTTGGAGGACGCGACGTCGAGAAGGTCGCAGACCTGGTGACGCGGCTGCGCTACCTGCGGCACGGGCGCTGGTGGCCCTTCCTTCGCGACTTCGCCACGAAGCGCCTCCCGCTCGAGAAGGCCTCCTGGGCGGGTGCGACCACTTGGATGTACCTCGGTATCGCGCGCTCGTGGCTGGGACAGCCGAATGACGCCCTCGATGCCTTCGCCGAGGCCCGCAAGCTGCACCTGCGCGCGCCGGACGCCGCCGTGTACGAGTGGATCGCGAGTCGGCTGTGGAAGGAGTGCTCGCCCGAACGTCGCAAGGAGGCCGACTCCGTGCTCCTCGACGCGCTCGGCTTCGAGCCCGATGTCGTCTTCGACACCTTCGTCGAGGCGAAGGACCTCCTCCCCGCAGAGGCCAAGGGCCCGCTCCGCGAACTGCTGCACGGGGCCCAGGCGAAGGCCCCCATCGAGGCGCCCCTCCTCCTCTCCGTCTTCGTCCCCGACGCAGTCTCGAAGGACACCCTCGCTGCCTCGAATCAGCAGGTGCTCGCGAAGCTCGACGCCGCCGAAGGGAGCCCCGCCCGCTGGCACGGCTACCTCGCCCTCCTCGCCCACGCGCAGGGGGACGACGCGCGCTTCCGCCGCACCTACGCCACCTACCTCGACCAGCCCCGCCGCCCCGAGTCGCTCGACACCCTCCTCGCCGAGATCGCATCCAAGAAAGGCAAGTAGCTCATGAAACGCCTCCGCATCTATGTCGATACCTCGGTGATCGGCGGCTGCCTGGACCCCGAATTCGCCGACGAGAGCAAGGCCCTCGTCGAGATGGCGCGGCGAGGGGAGGCCACGCTCCTCGTGTCCGACCTCCTGCTCGAGGAACTGGCTCGGGCCCCTCTCGCGGTCCAGCAGCTCCTGGGGAGCCTCCCCGCGGATGCGACGGAGTTCGTGGCCGCCTCAAGCGAGTCGCTTGCCCTGTCCAAGGCGTACCTCGCCGCCGGTGTCGTGGGCGCAAGCTCCGACGCCGACGCTCACCACGTCGCCCTGGCGACGGTCGCGCAGGCTGACATGATCGTGAGCTGGAATTTCAAGCACATCGTCCACTTCGACAAGATCCGCGGATACAATGGGATCAACTTGGTCCACGGCTATCGCGAGATCGAGATCCACAGCCCGCCGGAGGTCGTCCCATGATGCAAGGCAAGGCGTTCGATTGCGTCAAGATGAAGGAGGAGATCCACGAGACCCTGCGGCGCGAACACGCAGGAAAGAGCGAGGAGCAGATCGAGCGGGAACGACGTGAGTGGCTCGAGACGTCGGATCATCCCCTTGCCCGGTGGTGGCGGTCCATCGTAGCCGCGAAGGAAGCCGCCAGCCCGTCCCCCGGCGCTCGGCAGCGGTGATCGCTTCGTCGAACCCGCCCCCTCTACGCCGCCTGCCTCGACCAGCCCCGAGTCGCTCGACACGCTCCTCGCCGAGGCCGCCTCTCGCAAGGAGAAGTGATGACCCGCGAATCGCCCGGTCGCACCGCCGAAGACCTCCTGTTCCACAAGAGCGGCATCGCCTTCCCCGCCGCGTGGGTGGAAGCTGTCTGCGGGATCCGCCGTCCGAGAGTCGAACCCCTGC
>Ga0082335_1004930_pt1 | contig 19239 bp, 33 predicted proteins | sample Subgrocontami58m_FD_72375 | JGI IMG/M metagenome (GOLD analysis project Ga0082335, IMG submission 72375) | Subsurface groundwater microbial communities from S. Glens Falls, New York, USA - GMW37 contaminated, 5.8 m (SPADES assembly) (version 2) ... | reverse complement strand
AGAAAAGTGATATTGATTTACCGCTTATTAAGGCAGGGGGCACAAAATGGAACAAGTGATAAATCGTATTTTACACGGAATACCATTACCCCACAGCTTCGTCCACGAAGGCGATTGCATCGTGCGCCATGTATCACCCGCCACAACCTGTCAGGTCTGCGGTGTGCGCGGTAGGCTGGAAGTGGACGGGAAGATATATTGCAATCCGTGTGCGTGGGACATGACTTGTGCCGAGCAGAAAGCGGCTATTAAAAAATTAAGCCATAATTTTAGTGAAGGGGATTGACTTTTAGAAAGCCATGTGGTATATTAAAAATGTTATGAACTTGGAATCAGGAAAAATCCTTGACACTAAAGCCGCCAGAGCGATTCCCCATTTCCTCTTCCAAGTTCAAATGAAATCTAACTCTGGCGGTCTTTTATATTCAGGTGAAAGATGAAACTGATACCTTTAACACGGGGAAAATTCTCTATCGTAGATGATGATATTTTTGATACACTCATACAACGGCGATGGTATGCTACACCAGAAAAAAATGGAAGAATATATGCCATTACTTCTATTCGCATAAATAAAAAAGGAAAACATTTACGGATGCACCGTATTATAAATAATACTCCCGATGGAATGGATACAGACCATATTAACGGGAACGCATTAGATAATCGCAGAAATAATTTAAGAACGTGTACCCGCTCCGATAATATGAAAAATTCCTCAAGACATATTAACAGTTCTTCGGGATTTAAAGGTGTTTTTGGAAAGGGTAAAGGGTGGCAGGTGAAAATAGTTGTCAATAAAAAAGCAATGTGGCTCGGAACATATAAAACTAAACTTGTAGCCGCTCAAGCATACAACATTGCCGCATTAAAATATCACGGAGAATTTGCAAGATTAAATTCTATTCCACAAGGAGAGGTGAAAGATGAAAGCAAGACTTTGGTACGTAATGTTTGGTAATAATTTTGATTCCTGCATTGTCAATGCAAAAGACATTGATGAAGCTATTAAAAAAGCTCGCAAAAAAATCCAATGCACGGAAGAGATAACAGAAGTAAAATTAACTTGCGAGGAAGATTGAAAGGAGAGTGAAAAATGAAAGCTGAACTTGCAGTAAAACCGGAAAGCGTAATAACTCTTGCTGACCTCAAGGCGCAATTCTGTCCGAACGCAACAGACAAAGAGCTTATGATTGCCTGTGGCGTAATTTCAAGTTTTGGTCTTAATCCATACAAGCGGGAAGTGCATCTTATTAAGTATGATGCAAGTAAACCGCTTCAGATTGTGGTTGGCTATGAAGTCTATTTGAAGCGCGCTGAACGGACAGGAAAGCTGGACGGGTGGAAGGTAGAAGTGCTTGATAATGGCAAACGTGCAAAGTGTACGATACACCGAAAAGACTTCGCACAGCCGTTTGAATGGGAATGTGAGGCGGCAGAGTTTAACAAAAATCAAAGCACATGGAACGCTATGCCACATTTCATGCTCAAAAAGGTCTGCATTGCACAGGCTTTCCGTATCTGTTTCAGCGATGATTTGGGCGGGCTTCCATACACGAAAGAGGAGAATGATATAATAAACGCTGAACCTGTGCATCCTGAACCCACTAAAACCACGTCAGGCGAACAGAAAGCCGCCGCCACGCCACAGAAACCGCAAGCGGCTACACAGACAGCCACAAAGACGGGAAATGGCAAGGTGAAGTCAAATCTTACATCTTTCCAGATTCAGGTTTCGCAAGCCGTACAGAATTTTTGTAAGGTATCCGGCACAAAAAACGCGGAAGAATACAGACACGATCTCCAGCACGTTTTCAAGGTGGCGCATCTGAATGAAGCCACTGAAGAGCAATGTAAGAAAATGATAGAGGCTATACCGCATACGGCAAGCGCGGCGGCGGTGCAAACTCCGGCGGAAGGCAAAAAAGAATACACGCCGAAACAAAAAGAATACTGGCAGGCGTTCAACGATTTCCACAAAGCAAACAACACGCCGGATCATAAAGCCACGAGGGATGTTCTGCGTAAAGACCAGATGTTTAAGGTTACAGGTAAGCGCGGACTGCCTGCATGTAAGGACGCCGACCTTGATGCAATGATTATGGATTACAGGGAGCGGGCAGGGATGATAACGGGGGGCGCAGATATGGGCGAGGTTGAGCTTGGCGAGGATTTTGCGGATTTGAATGAGGAGGTAAAATGATACAAGAAACCTATCAGTCCGAGTTACAGACCCACCATCAAACAGCCGTGATGCTGTATGAATCCGCCGCCGCATTGAAAATCAGCACAAAAGATGAAGCTGAAATGGCGAGTGGTAGCCTGCAAAAAGTCAAGGCGTTAAGTAAGACGCTGGACGACCGCCGTAAGGAAATTACCAAGCCGATGGACGAAGCTAAAAAGTCTGTGATGGCGCTCTTTAAGAAACCGATGGATATTCTTGAGAATGCCGAACGCGCTTTCAAGAAAGCATTGTTAGATTTTCAAATGGCGGAAGAACGGAAACTTGAAGCAGCGAGGGCGGCGGCGGAAATGGAACGGTTGAAAGAAGAGCAACGATTGATTGCCGAACAAAAGAAGTTGACGAAAAACACAACTGTAGAGAACATTGACCGCATCCGTGAAATTGTGGAAGCGAAGCAGGAAATTGCAGATGAACGGAAAGCTGAAGAAAGGCAGATTGAGGAACAGAAGAAAGTTGAAGGCGTGAGCGTCCGTGAAGTGTGGAAGTTTGAGATTACAGATATTAACCTTGTGCCGCGTGAGTATATGATTCCCGATGAAAAAGAATTACAGAAATTTGCACAGGTTTATAAAGGGCAGGGAAGTATGTCCGGCGTAAGATTCTACAGTGAGAAAATTATTGCGAGTAGGTGGTTGATATGATAAAAGGAGATAAAATGAGTGGAGACCATGAAAGTTATTGTTGCGGAGAGAAGCCTCCGGTGGAAGGTATGACTACCGATGAATGGCAAGCAAAATTATTAGAACAGCTTGATGAGATTCTGCGGCAGGTAAAAGATATTAACGATATGTTGAAAAGTGAGGCGAAATGATGGCTGACCATACTCCCGCTTCCGATTCATCTGCAATCTACAGCGCGCAGACACGACATGGCGATGAAAGCTGGCGGTTCTGTGATGAATGCGGTGAGTATAAGGACGAATGCGCCTGCCAATTAAAAGATGATACTCTTGACAAATAACTTACCTTGTGGTATACTCTAACCGTATGAAAATAAAACTAACAAAACTCAAATGTAAGCGATGCGGGCATGAATGGTATCCGAAGAAAACGGAAATCAGGATGTGCGCTAAATGCAAGAGTGCTTACTTTGATACGGAGAGGAAAAGGAAATGAAACTAATACCGCTCACGCTTGGAAAGTTTGCTATGGTTGATGATGAAGATTATGAGTGGTTGAATCAATGGAAATGGCACGCACATTATAATAGACATGGGCATTATCCTTACGCACAAAGAGTATTTATTGTAAATAAAAAGTTGACATGGAGATGGAGAGGTAATCAGCAAATAATATTTATGCACCGAGTTATTTTAAATACCCCTGCTGGATTATTTACAGACCACATTGATAGAAATACTTTGAATAACCAAAGAAAAAATTTAAGAATTTGCTCTACATCTCAAAATTCAATGAATAGTAAAATGAAAAAAAATAATACTTCAGGTTTTAAGGGCGTGGATTTCCATAAAAGAAATAAACGCTGGAGAGTTACAATACAGTTAAATGAAAAACGTTATTTCATTGGTAATTTCAAAAATAAAATTGAAGCCGCGCAATCCTATAACGAAGCCGCCTTAAAATATCATGGTGAATTTGCTTGCTTGAATTCTATTCCACAGGTGCATAAATGCGTATGTGGAGAGGTGAACAATGAAAGAAATTAACATCGGGACATTAGGCAATCGTCAATTATGTGTCCTATTTTATAATGCCTACAATGAGAGGAGTTTCTGGGTTAAGCGTTTTAATGATGGCAGCCATAGATGTTATTGTCCGTCAGGTAAAATTATTGATGGTAGAATATGTTTTATGGGGATTGGAATAACATTTTTTTATTCACATTATTGGGGGGATGTGCCGTGTGTGTGCGATAAAATAGTTGAGGAATTTATGAGTGAGGTGAACGATGAAAAAACAAAAAAGTAAAAGAACGGAAGTGTTGGAATTTTTTAAGAATGCTTTTTGTGTAGATAAAGCAAGGATTGCAACGAGAAAACAGGCAAGAGAGATAGTAAAACATGCCGAAATTTATATCGTTGAACTCACTGACAGTAAAAGGGGTACATTTTATATTGCAAGACTTATACCAAAGGAAAACATAGAATGAAAAAACTTGTAACGCTTGACAGAAAACATCGCAAAGTAATCATCCGTCCGGCAAGCGCGGAAGTGCAAGCTGATTTTATACCACTTAGAACCTTCGCGCTTCTTACCGATGCGAAGAATATGAAGCAGGTGAAAAGGAATTTAAAAAAACTTTATAAGAGAGGAAAATGAAGAAACTTAAACCTGTTGTTGTGGTGCAGGAAGATAAGCCTACGGAGTCGTTATCCTTGCGTATCCGCCATGCGCTTGAGCGGCAAGGGTTCAAAGTGTACCGTGTGAATAATGGCGCAACAGCAGGTAAACGGCGCGCTAATGTTTATGATAAAGGTTTGCCTGATTTTATTGCGAATAATGGCAAGCGTGTATTATTCATTGAAAGTAAGGATTCAGGCGATACGTTAAAACCTGAACAGAAATTTTTCCTTGAGCAATCTGATAATTGCATATCGTTTTCTACTGTATGCTGGAATAAAAAGGATACGGACTTTCAAGATTTTGAGCAATGGGTCAAACTACACAAATAATACTTGACAAGTAACTTACTTATATGCTATACTCTTAATAATGAAACTAAAACTCAAAACAATAAAGTGCTTACGGTGCGGCTATGTATGGATACCCCGCAAACAGGAAATCCGCTTGTGCGCTAAATGTAAATCACCTTATTGGGATAGGAAAAGGAAATGAAACTGATACCGTTGACGCAAGGTAAATTTGCAATGGTGGATGATAAAGATTTTGAGTGGTTGAATCAGTGGAAGTGGTATGCCCATAGACAAAATACTTTCTTTTATGTAAGGAGAGGTATAAATTCAAGGATAAAAATTTTAATGCACAGAATTATTTTAAATATCCAGGATGGATTGTTCGTAGACCATATTGATAGAAATACATTAAATAATCAGCGTTCAAATTTAAGGGCTTGCACGAACTCTGAAAATCAAATGAATACAATAAAACCAAAAAATAATACGTCTGGCTACAAAGGTGTAATTTTTTATAAACATGGAAGACTTTGGGCTGCCCAAATTAAAGTAAATAAAAAGCAAATTTACATAGGTTGTTTTAAAAATAAACTTGAAGCCGCCAAAGCATACAATATAGCTGCTTTAAAATATCATGGCGAATTTGCTTACTTAAATTCTTTTCCGTTGGAGCATAAGTGAAAAAACTAAGGGAGGCGAAATGAAACGAACAGGTTGCAATAAGTTAATTTTAAATAATGGCGACATAATAGAGTATGTTTTTGTATGGGAAGATGGCGAACCACGTGAGGGCATTAACCTTATTCAGTGTGCGCCTGAAATATCTACAGAGGATAGAGATATTATTATCGGGTTGCTCAAGAAATATAACATCGTGCAATTTAAAGCATATTTGCAATTAGAAAGTGAGGTGGACGATGAGTAGATATTGGATGATAGTGGATACCCACGATAATACACCCGTTGAATGTAATTCCGCGTTCCATCACGGTGAATTGATATATGTATTTAAAACCAAAAAATGGGCAGAGGGTTTTATCTACGGCATGGATTGTTTCAAGGTGGTAGAACTCTGCGTTGTGGAAAAGAAGGTCAAGAAATGAAAACATGGTATTATAAAATAAAAATTCTTATCTGTGAATGGAAATGCAGGCGCGGCTGGCATACATGGTTTGATGCTGACGGCTGGTTATCTGATTGGGACACGTATTGTTTGTTTTGTGATAAAATGAGGAGAGAATAATGACAAGAACTTATAAATTTATGCTTGCACTCACACGCGGGGCAAAGACCCTTGTCATGGCATTTGCTGTGGCTTGCATTGCATCCTCTTTGCCTGCGCGGATTTATAAACGTAAACTTGCATGGCTGGTGGTGATGGCTTCCTGCATTATGGCAGGTGGCTTAAACTTTAAATCTGTAGCAATACAGAGCCAGCCAGCAAGCTCACTCATAGTCAGTGCCACTTGTTATTATTCAGGAGAAACAGGGAGTTATAAAACTGCAACAGGGAAACATACAAGTCCAAGATATATCGCTGTGTCCCGTGATGTAGAGAAACTGTTCCCGATGCACACAAAAATTGTCTTAACCTGTGAGGTTAATAAGATTTACGCGCAAGTTGAGGATAGGATGGGATGCGATAAGAAATTTAAACCGTGCAAGCCGTGGTACAGAAAGGTAGATATTTTTAAAACAAGCAAGAAGGCTTGCAAAATATGGGGCATTAAAAAAGGATGCCGATTGGAGAAAGTGAAATGATGACACAAACAGACAAAGTAAGAATAGTTGCTGAAAAAATAGCAGATGAATTGTTTTCAGATGGCAATAATCATAAGGCACAGAGACTTGTAGCGGAGATGGCAGACACTAAATATGGCGGCGCAGGGTGGAGTTATTCCGCAGCCGTAGAACGAATTATCAAAACGATGTTGAAAAAGAACGAGCACTTTATCGTTACAATACCAAAAAGGAAGGTGAAGAAATGAAACTATCCGATGACTTGAAGTGTCCGAAGTGTGGGAGCAAAGAAATACGTCTAAGAATATATGACACTTATTCTATGTTCTACGAGTGCAGCCATTGCGGTGGCGATACAGGACGAGCGTATCAAAATGAGAAAGGAGCACGCTGCGGATTCCGTAGATGGATGAAGCGGGAAAGGATGAAGAATGATTCTACCCGATGATTTGAAGTGTTCTAAATGTGGAAGCAGTAAAATAGGTTTCTGGTTTAATGCTTATATGGGCTGGAAAATTTATTGTGTATATTGCAAAAAACCAGACAAAGTATATTCAAAATCATATAATGCCATACGCGGATTCCGAAGGTTGATGGGGCGGGAAACCAAAAAGGAGAATTTTCATGTCTAAACAAAATTTAACACTTTCTGACACAATTCAGAGGATGCAAAGTAATAGTGAATCAAGGCATGATATAGATTTTACGGCACATTATATGCGCCTTGCCGCACAAGCCGCTATTGATGCGATTGTGCCAGAGGAAAAAGGATTTGGATTTTATGTGTCTCTATCAGCAGTAAAGAATTGGAACGCCTGCCGCGCTGATGTGATTGCGGAAGGGGATAAATTTATGGGAGAGACGAAATGACAAAAGAACAGAAAGAGTTTGTGGATAGTTTCTATGGAGATAATTTATGTTGGCCTAGCATGGACAAAATTAAACTAATTAAGATAGTCCGCGAGCAGGAAGCGGAGATTGAATTGCTGGAATCGCGGCTAAAACCTGTGCAGGATGTGTATAATGAAAATAAAGAAATTGATAATCTATTTTCTGACAATGAATGGATATTATGGCGCGCCATAAAACAAACATGTGAGGAGAAGAAATGACACGCAAAGAAAAGCTGGCAATGAGAAAGAAGAAAATAAAGTCCAAAATTACACGCAATGTAACAGTATCATTCTTGACTGATGCTACACAGAATAACATTAAGAAAAATTTCCAGATTAGATTCATGGGCGGCTACAAAGGGACAGTGGAAAGCCTTACTGTTTGCATTATTGATGTACAGGAGGGTAAATGACAAACAGAGAAAAGCTTGCGCGGGAGTTGTATGGATTATGTCAGATGTTCACAAGTGCTGAAATACGCAATCGTGCATGGAGAGAATTGTCATCATACTCCAAACATGATTATCTTTTAATGGCAAAGTACGTGCTTGATAATTATGAGAGGAAAAATAAAAAGGAAAGGAGGATGGATAAATTATTTTATAAAAAGAAACATTAAAAAAACTGAAAGGAGAGACCCATGAGTAAATGGAGATTAGCAGATTCACTTGTAACACTGCGGGATGAAATCAATACGATGTTCCCGGAGCGGAGTAAGGTAAGTGACGGAGCGAAAGGAGATACAGCCCACGCTAAGCGGCTCTCGGATCATAATCCTAATGCCGCAGGAGTGGTCTGTGCCATTGACGTAACGCATGACACAAAGGAAGGCGCGGATATGCAGATTATTGCAGATTACATGCGAACACATCCACACCCGAATCTTGACTGTCTTATTTTCGCGGGGCACATTGCTACAAGACACAGTAAGTTTTTGTGGCTTGAATATAAAGGCAAAAACAAACATCACAAGCACATGCACGTTAGCGTAGGCTTCCCGTGGGGCAAGCTTGGTCAGGCGACAAGTAAGTATGATGATGAAACGGAATGGCTTGAGGGTTATATGAGCGCGCCAGAAAAGGAGAAACTGATGACCACTAAGCTCTTTGTAAACGGCACTGAAATTAAGGAAATAAAAATGATAGAGGGTAATATGTTTGTTCGGGTTACATCACTTGTAAAGCCATTGAAGGGCGTACTCACATGGGACGAGAAAACAAAGACCGCCAAGATGACGGTGAGGAGTGGGAAATGAGCGACATTAAAGAGCATGTTGTCAGTTTTGAGCTTGCGCGGGAATTGAAGGAAGAGGGGTTTAAGCAGGATACGTGTTTTTATTGGAGGGACTCAACAGCATTTCCCTGTCCGATGTTACACGATTATAAATATAGGCGCTCCCCATCGCTTCTTGTTGACCAGAGAAAAACTTCAGATAATTGGTATGCCGCGCCACTTGCTACAGAGATTATGGAATTGTTACCGTATTATTGCAAGCTTCAGAGACGGATTAACATGGATGCGGAATGGGAGTGTGTAAATGGACTTAGGGGAGTATTTGAAAAAACTCCCGCCGATGCTTGTGCGAAAATGTGGCTAACATTAAAGAAAGAAAAAGTAATTTAAAGAAATATGAAACGTCAATGCCCTATCTGTGGAACGAACCGCCACTTTAAAGATGATTGTCTTTACTGTTTTAGATGCGATGAGTATGAACCATTACATGAGGTTGTAAAGCCTGTGTATGCGCATGGAGAGAACATGTCAAAGGATGCTGTGGAACAGAGGAAGTATAGGAAGAAAAGGAGAATTATTTCCGCTTCTTCCTACGTATAAGTTTCCATATCTCCCACATCCAATTAGCGAAAAGTAAAAATAGAATGAGTACCGCGAGTTGATTCCCTGTTATCATAACGCTAAATCTTTTCTCACATCACGGATACGGCTAAGCCGATTCCACATTACAGGAAACGCAAACGGATTTTTGAGTTCTCCATCAAGCACCTTATCCCATATTTCAACTTGCTTATCGTGTCCAAGATGTGAGATTTCCACAAGCTCTTTTAACCATGCAGCTTTCAATTTTTGTTTTTCTGCCTCTATTGACATATCGCACCTCACTTCCATCCTCCGAACATACAGCGAATTTCACGCATGATAAAGTTCACGGCATAGAGAAATTCACGTAGTGTCATGGCTTTTCAAGTACAGGAATACCTTCAAGTGGCATGGATTATCTCCTACCGAGTGAATCTAATGATGGTTTCAATACTTTAAGCGCAGCTTCTATATCCTCTATTTGCTGTTCATCTAAATCTTTTTTATTGTGAAGCCGTTTTATCATGTTTCTTATCACCTTGTTACGTTCCTTGCGGAATTCTTCTGGGTCTATCGTGCGTATGTTTATACCATATAATAATTTAAGCAGTTCCTCGCGCGGATTGTATCGCGTTATTCCTTTTTTTACTGCCGCACCTTTTAATTCCCCAAATGGTAGTCCAGCCGCAAGTGCTTCAAGTGCTGTGCGAGGTCTTACTTTTTCTGGTTGACGTATCTTTTTTATGCCTTCAGTAATTCTGAACCCCGGAATAAATGTCTTTGCCATTTCACCCATTTTAACATCTGCGGGTTTATATAACTCGTATTTTGTTCTGCGTCCGGTAATAACATCAAAAGCATTTATTCCAAGTCCGAATGTAATAGATTCTTCCTGTAATTGTTTAATCCGTGATACACCAAGTTCTTTTTTATTCATAGCCATTTCCGTGAGACCCATACCAGCCTCATAAACAGAAATCCACGGATACTTAGCCACGCGCAGATATTCTTCGCCTTCCGCAGTTTCACCTATTTTAACTCTCCCTGATTTTTCAAATTGATATGCCATCCCAGATGTTACTCCACGTTTTGGCGAGATATATTCCCCTGATTTTTGCTCAAGGCGATTATCAATATAAGCTGAAATACTCATTAGTGTCATTAAAGTCATAATGCGGGTAGCCCTATCCTGTGTCGGCATTTTCACGGCAGGATTTAATGCTTGTAAATAATGCGCTACGTGTTGACCATATTTATAATAATAAGTCGGAAAAGGGGCAATCAAAAATGAACCCGGAGTTTTGCGAAATTCCCCAAGTCCTTTCGGGATATTCACATAATTCAGGGCATATAAGTCTATGGCTGCATCCACTTCATTTTTTATGGAATCTTTAAGATTGAACAAATCATCTGTGGTTGCTTTCTTGAAATTCTCATATCCCATTTTCTCCGCTGTTTCCGCCATGTAAACCATGCGTTTTGCGTAAGTGTCAATAGATTTAAACGGTATGAGTAACTTAGACATAAGTCCTGCGCCGATACCCTGCGTTTCACCTATAAATGAACTTACCTGTTGAGATTCCCCCCATAAATAAGATGGTGTTTTCTTAACCATAGAAGGAGACAACGAATTAAAAATAGCGCGAATATCATTTTTAAGCGGACTAAAATTTCCCCCTAATAATGCTTGACCATAAAAATCATCCAAGAGTTTTGTCGCAAACAAAACTTCTTGCCCAATAAGATTCGTTACGGTTGTTCCAGGATGCAAAAGAAGATTTGCTTTATAGTAATTCCCGAGTCCATTAACAATACTACCAATTTCAGAAACATCCTTAGCAGGTTCAGTATATCGTATGTATTCATCGTAAACAGCATTTGGAGTTTGAAGTTCAATATCTTTATTTGAGCCGAATTTACCTGTTACTTTTGCCCATCCGTCTTTCAACGGATTGTTTTTTGTTATAGGTTCTGTTAAAGCCTCTTCAAATTTTACTACAAATTCATTATATGATTTTGTATTTAATAAATTAAGTAATCCTTCTGATGTAGCTTCCTCAAACTGTTCACGAAAACCAATAGCTTCTGTCCTCAATTTTTTTGGAGATGCTTTGCGGAACGATAAAAGAATACGTTTGAATTTATCTATGGGTCTTCCTTCAAATCCCATGTGCCTGACATATCCCTGTAAATCCGTCTCAATACCGAATACTTGCTTTGCGAGATTCCTGTTGAAAATATCTTTTGCATCAACCAATGGTTTAGCGAATTCAGAAACCATTTTTCTTACAGGATTTCTTGCAGCGTTCCACATAGCCAACCCTTCTTCTGGCGTGTACCGCACTTCACCTGTTTTCTTTAATGTACCGAAAATAGGATTGCCTTTTGCATCAATTTCTAATATGGACTCAGCTAATTTGAAAGCAAGTTTCATTTCATTGCCACTTACGCCAAACCATCGTCCGAACATCGGAAGGTTACGTAATGTTTTTGTTGCGTTTTGAATACCCGATGGACTTGCCCACGGATAAATTTTAGTCAAAACTTTAGTAACCCATGGATACGTTGCTTTTTCTCCAACCATTAACTGAACATCTTCTATGTTTTTACCAAGTTCCTTGTTTAATTGCAGGATTCTATTATAAGCATCAGGTGGAAGTTGTTCGCTCAATGGTTGTAAAGCATACTTTATTCTCCCCGCAATATGCTTTGTTCTTTCCATAATTTTTCCAAGTTCAGGTTTTAGTATCCCGCCGCGCTCACCTTCCATTTTTACTTCATTTATAGCATCTTGCACATCTTTGCTTATGGGTTCTCCTGTAGGTACTTTCTTTTCTGGAAACATCTCCGCTTCTGGTTCAGGTGCGAATAACCCTTCATCTACTTTAGGTTGTTTTCCAAGTTCCCGCTCTTTCGGTATCTCGTAAGAAATGCCGCGCTGATTCGCGTCTTTAACCGCTTCATTCAATGTGGGAAATGTTCCACTTTCGTATTCGGCAGTTCTTACGACATACCCTGACGGAGTTTGGTCTATGCGTCCGCTTACTTTTTTTGGCGCGGAAGGCTCAATGGGAATTTCTGCGTCAAGGTCAATAAACTCAAGGTCGCCTTCTTTGATAGTTTTTAACTTATCCCACTCCTTTTGGAGTTGTTCAGGTGTTTGAGTAGAATACGAATCCTCATAATGTTTTTCAGCTTCTGAAAGTTCTGATTTCCTTGTTTCGTATTCTTCTGATTCCCTAAATTTTTCAAACTCGGCATTAGTTTTTGCATTGTAGTATTCCTCCAATGTCCTGAAGTTATTTACTCCTGATTTTTCTTCTTCTTGCAATATCCTAATAAGTGCATCACCTGGATTCTCTTCACTTTTAACGGAAATATCTCCATTCTGTTCAAGTGTATCTGCTAAAGATTCTATTGCTTGACCTCGTTTTTTGTTTATAAGACGTTTCATTCCTGCCTGAATAATCTCATCTTCTACATTATACTTTCCTTGTGTGGGACTAATACCACCAAGTTCCATTACTTTCTTTGCTGTTGATTTTTCGTTCCATGCTACTTTCCTAAATCCACCTTTTCGTTTCTTTCCAGGAAGAGTATAAATCGGTGTTGTTACAGGTTCGGCTTGGACAGGTTCAGGTTTGAATGATTTAGAAGTTAATGCCTCCTCAAAGATGGCTACATGTTCCCCGTAATCCCCTGCACTTACTTTAATTCCGTCATATCCAAGAGATGAAAGTTTTCTGTATATCTTTGGGTCATACTCCAATGCTTCCCATGAAATTAAACCATCTGGCTCTTTATATCCTAATAAATCTTTTCCCATGATTTCAAACTGTTCATTTTCTGAAAGTTTTCTAATATCAAGAATATTTAATCCTTCAGTTTTAATTTTAATTAGTTTTTTGCCTTCTTGAAATCCCGGCAAAATACCAGCATCGGAATACTGCATTGCAATTTCTGGTGTTTCAGCAACATTGATTATTCCAAGTTTTTTATTAACAGAAAAATCACCAAACCGATAAAATGTTTTGGATTCCGGTTTTGCAACTTCCACCGGCTTAGTAATTTCTGGTAGTTTAACTTCAACGAGTTCTGGTTTGGTAAAGCGATAAATTGATTCTAAAAATTCATTAGGGTTAGTGTCGGGCTTAAAGATAGGTTCTGTTTTATTATAAAACAAATTTGCTTTCCCTCTTTCTGTTAATTGTTCTAATTGTACTTCATCCTTCCAGTTACTATAAAATAATTTAAACAAATATGCTATTTTACCTTGTTTTTGTGTTATAACTTCTGGTTTCTTACCTCCATGTCCAGAAATCCAATTAAAATATTTTTCAGCGAAATCTTTAGAATCATTTCCCACATTATCTATTAAAATTTTAGACTTTCTTTCTGGTTCAAGATGAATAGGTGTGGTAGCAGTGGTAGGTTTAACTTCCATTGGTGGCACAATAACAGGCTTCACAATTTCTATTATGGGTTTTGCAATCGGCGCCGTTATAGGCTTTTCCGTAGGTAAAACGGGAAGTACGGGTACAGGTTTAGCTTTCTGCGGAGTTACGGGAATATCCGTGATGGGAACTTTTTTCCAGCCCTTACTCCACGTCCACAAATTTTCTGGCGCACTGAGATTATTTCTTAACCATGTCATTTCAGCTTCTTGCGCTGGAGTTCTGACTTTTACTTTATTGAGGTCTCTTATTTTTGATACAGCTTCTTGCCGTATGGTTTCGTTGGACGCTGTTACGTGAGCAGCTTTTTGAGATTTCCACACGTTCTTAAACGCTCCTGCTGGAATACCCGCCGCAAGAAGCGCGCCTTCAATACCTGCCGCCATGACATATCCCTTCATTGCGCCTTCAAAGGATTGCTCGTCAAGCCCCTGTGCGGCAGATAAAAGTGTTGCATTTGTAATGAAGCGTTTCGTGGCAGGCGTTAAAGTCCTGAACCACCTAAGGGTGTTGTATCCCGCCTCAATGCCCTTAAAGGCTTTCACGTAAGGTGGTGCAGACCCTATAAGTGATGCTGCTGCTTTTGCTACAGGGGAAAGCGTAAATTCTTCACGCGGTGTTAGGTCTAAAATTGTTTTCTTTGGAGCAATCTTCTTTTTAAATTCTTCTGCTTCTTTCTGTATCTCTTTTGGTAAGATTTTCTTGCCAATCGCCTCCGTTGTTTTCTCTAACAGTTCAAGCGGGTAAAGCGCAGATTTTCCAGCAGTCTTAACAAGCCCGACGACTTTTTCCTTAAATCCCACTGGAGGAGTTTTTGCTTCCTCAATAAAGTATTTAGCTTTCTTCTTTTCTTTTAACTTGTCAACCTTCCAACCCTTACCTCCAGCAACTTTCTTAAATTGTTCAAGTGTTTTTTGTGTTACTGGTGGTGGTTCTATCTTTCTGTATCCAAGTGCTTCAAGGCCTGATAGGACAGGTTGTTTCGCTGGTGGGATTGTGGCAGATTTAGCGGCAGTGGGTTTTATTAGCCCACTCATGCTTTTTCCTGCGCCCTCCCACCCTAACATTGCAGCTTTCGCTATTTCCTCTTTAGCGGATAAGTTTCCAATTTCATTTTCTACTGTTTTTATTTCCTGCTTTAACTTTTCAAGTTCTTTTTTACTTGTTTCTATTGTCGGGAATCCGCCAGAAGAATCTTTGCTTTCTACAGCTCTACCTTTTTGTGATGGAAGCGCATATCTCGGTTTAGGTGTGGGAGACACTATGGGTTTCTTAGCATATCCAACATCTTCAAATGATGGAAACTTAGGTTTTACGTAAGAGGGTGGTTTAAATGGAAGCTGAAGTTCTTTTTGAGTTATATCAGATGAACTAACATCTTCAAATGATGGAAACTTAGGTTTAGCGGGATATGAAGTTTTATCAGCCATAATTAGTAGTCTGGATTACGCTCATGCCATTTTTTAATAAATAGTGTGGCTTTTTTTTCTATAAAATCAGCGTGAAGGGGATTATTTTGTATTCCCTCTTGAAACATATCCATACCTTCCTGAATCGGAGAGTCAAAGAATTTAGTTTCCTCTGTTGCTATGTAAGAAGAAATCTGTTTCTTGATATTTGCATCTGCGCCACTATTTTCTTCTTTCTGTAGGGCAAGTTCATCCTTTGCGATATTACGAGAATTTTCGGCGTTAAATTTTTCAACACCTAATTTTTCTCTTTTTTGATTCAATAATAGATTTGCCGATGCGATATTCTGATTAAATTTAGTAATTGCTTGTTGCTGTTTAAATTTCTTCTCATCCATTTCCCTTCCGAAGCCTTTATCAACTTCATCCTGTTTAGATTTCTGTGCATCCCTTGCTATTTTCTCTGCTTCTTCCGGAGATTTATTAAGCCTCAAAATACTATGAGCTTTTACCCTATAGTATTCTATGAGGGGTCTCAACGATTCATTTTTTGTTTGCTGATATTCACCCCATAAAGCATTCATTGAATTTATAGTTGATTTTATCTCTGGGGCATTTGCACTTTCAGGTGTATTCCCAAAAACAAGTTCAAATGCCTGTCTGTAAATTGGGGAATTTGTATTTATTCCAAGTTTCAGAATATCCATAGCATTATCAAGTTCCTTTTGTGTAATTTTACCTTGAGCTTTTGGCGATAAAGTTGTATCACCTGCAATTTCTGGAAGTCCTGCAAGTTTCTGATATTGATTAACTAAATTCGTTACATCGTATCCTGCGTCAGAACGTACCTTGATAATATCAGCGAGTGATTCCATCTTCATCTTTTTATCTGCCACAGCCTTTGCTTCCGCTTCCTTCTTCCTCGCTTCTCCTTGCATTCTTATACCTTCATAGAATTGGGGTCTATATTGCCCACGATAAGCTAAAGGAAGTAAGTCCATGAGTACGGATGACACAGGGGTTTCAGTTTTACCGCCGCCGATAGTTTCTTCGCGTAACCACTTACCCGCTTTTTCAACGGCAGGCACAATCCGTTTAACGCCACGCTTTATAAAATCTTCAAGTCCAGAAGGTTGTTGTGGTTGTGCTGGCGCGGGAGTGGGAGTGGGCATTGATGTAAGTGCACTCGCAAGACTTGCATCGGATGACATTCCTTGAGGTAATCCTACACCCTGACTTACAGGTTCTTGTTCTGGTGTGTATGGCAAAGTTTCAAGTGGTGGTGCGGTAGATGGTGATACGCCAACAATCTTATCTTGTGTCCCAAATAGATAATTTTTTATAAATGGATTTGCCTTTTCCATAAGATAAGGACTTTGAAGAACAGCTTTAATTGTTTCATCGTCTGGTTGTTTCCCTGCGGCTATATTCTTTGTTACAATATCAGTCAAAGTTTGTTCGCCGTTCGGTTGTTCTAATACTCTCTTAATCCATTTAGCTCTTTCGTTTATTTTGTCTTGTTCTGTTTGTGCCATTCTATTTACCTCCCATATTCATCCAGCCAAATGGGTTAGAAGTTTCTGGTAGTGTTGTATCAATCCCTGGAACTGTCGTTTTCGGCTGCTTCTTTTTATTCAAACCTTCAAGCCACTTTGTAATCGCATCCACACCTGTTGCAAGTTCATATCCTGATTGTCCAGCCGCAGTTCGACCCGCCTCAGATACGCCACCAATTCCACCTATAACACCTGATACATCAGGCGCTTGACCTCCTGGAAGTCCAAGTAACCGTAACTGTGCTTCTTGGGCACTTTGTTTGGACTGTCTTTTCATTGCTATATCCTGCAATATGGCACTGCTTCCAAGTGTCGCGCCTGATGTGATTGCTGCTTCTCCAAGACCAGCTTCAGCGGCTAATGCAGATGGGCTGCCAGCCTGTCCATACTGACTATATTTTTCACGCAAATTTTGAAGTGTGCTTGCAAGTTGTTTATTTATACTTTCTTTACCGCCACCTACGTAAGCGGCTTGCTCCGCCTCTGTTAATCCGGTGGGGTCGGCTTCAATACCCTGAAACTTTCCAAGATATTCCGCTATACGCGCATTGACAAGTTCCTGTTGAGCTTTCTGTGCGGCAAACTGTTCACGTTGTAGATTAAGTTGCGCTTCCGCATCTCGTTGGTCTTGCGTTTTACCACCTTCAAGTCCTCGCTGTATGCCAAGAAGTCCACCTACTGTGCCTACTGCTGCTGCTGTAAATCCCATAATTCACCTCACAGTTCCTTACTGAAAATAATATCTTGGATATTATATCCCATTTTAGGAAGTATTTTTTCAAGTGTTGTATTCTTCTTTGCGTGCCACAAACACATCCTTGCGCCATGTTCCTTTGCTTTTTTTTCAGTTTCTTTTATCAGCCTGATACCATTTCTTCCTACTCTATATTTTTTAGATAAGAACAGAACATCGTTATCCAAGTATGTTAATTCTTTGTAGTGCAAGTTAGTCGTAATAAAGTTGATAGAGTATCCGACAAGACTTTCATTGTCAAATGCGCCAAGAGAAAGAAGCAGTCCCGCATCTTCCAATTTTCCATATCTCTCATTGTCAGGGTTGAGTATCATAATATGTTTGTTCCTCGCAATCTCATCCCAATGTTCCTTCTGTAATTTTTCATTCTCCAAAACCTCATGGATAGATATTTCACGTATTATCATTTTTTATTATAACTCTATTCAGTTCCGCAATCAACGCCCAGCTTGTTTTCTGTATTGCATCCAGATATTCTTTTTGCGGTGGTGTTATATTCTCCTCGTCCATCAGCACATCCATAAACCCGATGATTGTCGTCATGTGAGATTTCAGGGCGTGAGTGAATATCTCCATCTCCGATGGTATCTTCAATGCCATGTCTTGCGATTTTTCTGAAGAAGTCTTTGACATCCATTGTGCCTCCTTTATTTTATGCGTTCCAATATCCTATCAAGTTTGCTCTCCATGCGCGACAGTCTCGCGTCAAGTATTTCCACTTTAGCTTCCATGACCGGAATTTTGCCATTAAACTTTTCCTCAATAGTCATAAGCCGCGTGTTAGTGGAATTAAAGAACGCAAGTGAGAGAGCGATAACAACTGTAGCCAGCGTGCCAGCTATCCACATCATCAAGTGCTTGTAGTCCCCGCCGCCATTTGTCCCGCTCATTTCACGTTCCCTTTCTTTGCGATGGCTAATGCGGCTGCGTCGACAAAGCCTTGTGGAACTGTATAGCCGAGCAAGGACGAAACCAGCACAACCGCGCCCACAATTAACTCCGTGTCAGTCTTTGCATTACGCAATAACTCCACTCCCGTTGCCACGCCGACCGCGCCAAACTGTAACTTTGTGCGTGTGAACTTCTGTAGATACTGTGTTAATAGACTCATGATGTTACCTCCTTTATATTTTTATGGCGCTTCATATCCGCGTATGGATATACTAAAATTTATTGCCGCAGATGATGTTACTTTTACAGAGTTCCCGATTGCCGCGCTTTTAAACGGCAATGTAAGTTCCTCTCTATCTATAATGGCACTGTTGTTCACTGTTACATCATAAAATGTAGGCGGGCTTATCCAATTTGCCGCCGTATTTGTTTCGTCAAAAATAGTTATTGTTCCATCCATCGCGCCATACGCATTGATTTTATAGCTCGTTAAGTAGAATCTCTTACCTGCGGCTGGTGTCCACAGTATAGTATTTGTTTGTGTCGTTGTAAATTGCGCGCCTTTTGTGATGAGAGCCGCACCGATTTTATCAGGACGGTTTGAAAATTCAGTGCTTTCTAAAGTTGACGCATCACGCTGCGCACGCCCTTCTCGATGGGGCCCATGTACGAGGCCGAGATCGCCCCGCCCACCACCTCGCTGACGAACTCAAAGTCCTGGTCCTGCAGCGGCTCGAGGCGCATGTACACCTCGCCGAACTGGCCCGCGCCGCCGGTCTGCTTCTTGTGCCGGTGGTGGGCGTCGGCCGAGCGGGTGATGGCCTCGCGGTAGGGCACGCGCGGGATGGCGGGCTGCAGGCCCACCTGGAACTTGGACTCGGCCCGGCGG
>Ga0082335_1004929_pt1 | contig 19246 bp, 11 predicted proteins | sample Subgrocontami58m_FD_72375 | JGI IMG/M metagenome (GOLD analysis project Ga0082335, IMG submission 72375) | Subsurface groundwater microbial communities from S. Glens Falls, New York, USA - GMW37 contaminated, 5.8 m (SPADES assembly) (version 2) ... | reverse complement strand
GCCTCCGGCGTAGAGGTTGCCGCCGGCGTCAACGGCCAGAGCATGGACGCTGCCGTCGTTGATGCCCTCCCCCAGGGCCGACCAGGAAGAGGAGGTTGTGTTCCACTTGGCGACTTTGTTAGCGCTGACGCCCCCGGCGGTGGTGAACTCGCCTCCGGCGTAGAGGTTGCCGCTGGCGTCAAAGGCCAGGGCGTTGACGGCACTGTTCATGCCCGTTCCCAGGGCGGACCAGGAGGTCCCGTTCCATTTGGCGATCTTGCTGGCGCTGACCCCTCCGGCGATGATGAAGGCCCCCCCGGCGTGGAGGTTGCCTCCGGCGTCAAAGGCCAGGGCGTAGACGTAGCTGTCCATCCCGCTGCCCACGGCCGACCAGGTGGTCCCGTTCCATTTGGCGATATTGCCGGCGATGACCTCCCCGGCGGTGGTGAAGGCGCCCCCGGCGTAGAGGTTGCCGCTATTGTCAACGGCCAGGGCGTTGACGTCGCCGTTGATGCCCGCCCCCAGGGCCGACCAGGAGGTCCCGTTCCACCGGGCGATTCTGCTGGCGGGAACGCCCCCGGCGGTGGTGAAGATGCCCCCGGCGTAGAGGTTGCCGCTGTTGTCGACAGCCAGGGCGCGGACGTACCCGAACTGGTTCATGCCCTCCCCCAGGGCGGACCAGGAGGTCCCGTTCCATTTGGCGACATAGTTGGCGCTGAAGCCCCCGGCGGTGGTGAAGTTGCCTCCGGCGTAGAGGTTGCCGCTGTTGTCAGTGGCCAGGGCGTTGACGCGGTCGTCCAGACCCTCCCGCAGGGCCGACCAGGCGGGGCCGTCAGCCAGGGCCGGGCGGGCCGGGGTAGCCAGGGCTGCGAGGATGCCTGACATCACGAGGATGCCTAACATCATAAGGAACGTTGGAATGCGGCCGGTCTTCATGGGCTCTCCTCTTTACGCTCCAGTGCGCGTATACGCGTCCAGGTTGGAGCGGGCCGTCGCCATGCAGCGCGGCTGCGGGCGCGAATCACGGTCCGCCTGGTGAGTCGTCAATTGCCTGGAGGACGGCATCCTCTTCTTTGACCTGCTCAGGCGTTATTCTGGGGATGATATGCAATTGGATCCGTCCTACTTCCTTCGCTGCTAGGACTCATAAATACAGTCACCCGGCATTCCTGCCATTCAGCAGATTGCACCAGGTACATTGAGGCCCCGACGTTGTACCGCTTGAATGTGGTCTTCGATGGACCTTAAGGGTTTCTCTGGTCGGTGCTACAATGAGTATCCCTCAAGACCGGCAAAGACACGTTACCTCGTCACCGCCGGCAGATAGATGCGGTAGGGCGTGAAGGGCACGTACCTAGGCACGACGATGTCTATGACCACCCCGCCCAACAATTGGCTGCCGGCGTGGCCTTCCACTGCCACGCGCGGAATGCTACCTTGTGGCACGAGCGAGCCCGGACTTACAATGACGGTCACCGTAGTTTGTTGACCAGGCGCAAGACTAATCTGCGCCGGTGAAACATTGACCGTCCAATCGGCGGGCAAATCGATGCGGCGGGTGCTGATATCGATCAGCGCGGTCTCGGTCAGTGGATTGCCCAGTTTCAGAGTCTCCACCAGGTTGTTAATCTGGACGAGAGTGTTGCCATTCGCAGCCGAAGCCTGCATCCCCCCGCCCGACCTGCCGCTGATGCTCAAGCCAGGCTCGAAGCTTGACGGAGCGCGCAACGCGAGGCCTAATTCGCGGCTAATGGAGGCTTCGTTCGTGTAGATGTCCAACAAGTTGCCGGCGATATCGGCGGGCTTGGCGGCGATGACGCCCTGGCGAAACTCTTCGATGTCCGCATCCGTCAGGCCGACCAATTTGGCGTCGGCGATTTCCTGTGCGGTGAAGCCGGTGGTGGCCAGGCGCTGTTGATAACTGACCATGTCGTCCGCGGTCACAAGAACGTCGGTCTCGCCTTCGTCGCGAAGCACTTGCACAAACTTGTCCAGCTCGAACGCATATACCAACAAGGCATCGCCCATTTTCTCCTGGTAAAAGAGCCGGGCGTTAGCTTGCTGTGCGGCCCATTCCATATTCTTGGCCTCGGAAGCACCGCCGTACCGATCGAGCGCGACGGTCGCCGCCGTGCCGTAGGCATTGACATCGGCCAGGGCGGCGCTGACTGCGTTAAGTGCGGTGGCCCGGTTAATCGACACATTCGCATCGGATTGGACCGGCGGCCAGGTGTGCCAGACCGGCAAAGTCGCCTGGTTGTAATCCTGGCGCGGCGGATCGCCACCTAAGGCTTCGGAGATCTTCTTTGCCGAGTCTTTGGCCCAATCCCACCAACCCCCAAGTATCGCTTTTTGGATCTTGAGAGGCTTCGGTGTCAACTTGCTGACCTTATTCCACGACTTGTCGGCTTTGTCCAGAATGGCTTTGTCGCTGGGCGTGCCCATCGATCCCGCCTTGCTGTTGAGATTGAATTGCTTCAGTTGCCTGCCGCCCGCCAGCGCCTGCACCATGCCCGCCGGTCCGACCGCCGTAATGTTGTAACTTACCTGTACACAGTAATGCCCCGACAGGAGCGGGATGAAGGGGGCCGCGACGTTGACTGTGCTATTAGCCGGAATTACCAGCCCAACGATATCTTTGATCGGGCCGAAGGCCAGGCCGATACCCGCCTCCGCATAGCCGAACGACACATCGGTGGTAACCGGCACCGCCAGGGGATTGGTCAGCGTGGCTTGAATCGTGGCCGTGATACCCATGATTACCGGCATGGGCGTGACGTTGATGTTGCCGTCGAAGTAGGAGGCGGGCGAGTTTGGAAAGAGATCGGTAATGTTGAGAGGCGCGTTGAAAGTGACTTTCGTCGTCGGCGACAGAGCGCCCTCACAGGAGGCCAGCGCATCGAGAGACGCCTTGACGTTGGCCTCACCCACATTGGCGGAGACCAGATACGCCAATGTCTTGCCGTTCAGATCGGTGATGCCGCCATCAGTGGCCGTGCCCAGCGAACTGCCCAGCTTGACGACGCGGCCCGGCATTGGCGCGCCGTTGGCATCGCGCAAAGTGATATCGAAGTAGACCTTCGTCGTCCCATCAGCGGGCGCAACCCAGCGGCGCGGCGTCAATGTCAGAATGGGCGCATCACTCAACGGAAAGGAGCGCGTCGTCAATGTATCGGTCAGCACTGGACGGAAGATCACGCCATTCGTCACTTTGTCGCCATTGCCCGTGCTGCAGGCGGCGGTATCCGATTTCGGCCCATTGGCATCGCCCCACCAGTTGTTGGTGGCCAGAATCGCCATGTTGGCAAACCCATTACGAACACCGTACAGCGTGTTGCCGTAGACGTGGCTATTCAACAGGGAAACGCTGGAGGTAGAGCTATTGTTGCCCACGCCATCTTTCGAGCTGTAACGGATCACGCTATGGCGCGCCACCAGTTGGCCTCCAGCCCTCACTCCAATATTCGCGCCTTCGATCGCACTCCCGCCGTATTCGACGGTGACGTAGTCGAGCTGCGCGATCGCCTGGTCCACCACGGCGCCATGCACGTCCAGTCCCGACCAGGCCCCCGGCGTTTTGATCTGTCCTGTCAAGGTGATGGGTGCAGTCGGCAGGCCGATCGCTTTGAATTCCCCGAGGATATCGAGCCTGCCGTTGGTGGTAAATTGCAGCTCGTTGCCCGGATCAATCGACAATACATCCCCGGCGACCATGATGACCGGGGCATCAATCACGTAGGGAATGCCGGTGAACGCCCACCGTCGCTGACCATTCATGATCGTAGTACCGGCTATGAATACGCCGTTCACACCATTGCCACTGGCGCTCAAGCCGCTCATCAAGATGTCCTTCTTAGGTTGATTGAGCTGAATGGCGTTGCGCGCGTTGCCGGTGAAATTGGTGTCCTGAATGTTCAACTGCGGGTTATTGGACTCTACATACACGCCGTGGCTAACGCCGTTGCGGATGAGACTGTTTGTCATCGTTACCACGGCCTGGTCGACATAGAGCTGCGCCCCGAACGAGATGTCGACACCGCCGTAGTCCAGCGTCAGATAGCTTAAGTTGACCTGCGCCGGATTCAAGGCCGTGTTGGTCGCCGATATTCCGCCCCACGATCCCGGTGTGGCGACGACGCCGGTAAGCGTGATCGGCTGTGTCACCGTGCCGAGGGCGCTCAAGGCGCCGCTCACGTTGAGCTTGTTGGCACGGAACTGCACGGTGACGCCCGGTTCGATCGTCAACGTGGCGGCCGGCCCGACCGTGACGCCGCCGGTGCAGACATCATAAGGGCTGTTGATCAGCGACCACGTCGTGTTGGTGTCAAGGGTACCGCACACGTTAGTCACTGCAGATAAGTCGCGCTCGATAGGCGCGGCGCCCGTTGGCAGCCCCGTAATAATCAACAGTAGCGTGAGCGGCAACAGTAAGCGAAAGACAGGTGTTTTCATGGTCCCTCCGGCTGATCAGTGCCACATCGCTCGTCTCGGTGCGTGACGGTCGGGCAGCGGGGTTTGATTGACTGACCTGCGAGTGGTCTGATCTGTTATTATTGAAGCCTCAAAAAAGACCACGATAACCAGGAAACGAATCTACCCGGCAGGCTTGTGTATATACCCACTATAATACCCGAAGTGTAGCAGGTTCGGTACTAAGAGGCAAATCGGAAGCAAGGAGGCATTCATCCGCCCGAATCTGGAGATTTCAAAATGGCCGCGATCTGGTGTGCGTCGAGATTCAACCGAGAATGTCCAGCGTCCCCCATAGCCCGACATAGACTTGCTTTCTCACTATGCTCAGCCTTTCTGAATTGACTGCGAAAACGAATCTCATTATGGAAGTTGCAGCAGCTACTCTACACTGCCATCCCGCGAGGCGGCACCTTCGAACGGCGCTGCCTGCATATGTATACCATGTACATGACATTCCGTTGCACTAGTCTGGGGCGGTTCTACCACAAACAGGAGGTTAATGGGGGTGGCTAGTCGGAGACTTCCCGCCCCAATGATGGCGCTGCCCGATTTGCCAAGCTGAATTGGGGACTTGAGGTACCCAGCTTTGTCCAACTTCACCAAACTAGCTTCGCCCAGCCCACAGGTATTGCCGGCCCCGAGCCCCCCTCGGGGTCGCCATGCAACTATTTTCGTTCTTCAAGCCGGTCGTCTCTTAGTGGCGCACCTCCGCGGTACCGTAAACTCCACACAGATTCGACGCGAAAGAGGAATAGATGATGCTGGACGACCGCATCCGATTAACCGATCGTTGGGCAGGGCTGGCTCTAGGGCTACCACCCTGCTGAGCCTCTCGCGGTGACCGGCAGGTAAATCCGGAAATAGACGTTGGGCGCGGTAGACATTACGCGGATACGATTGTTGCCGTAGTCCGCGACATACAGCATCCCAGAGCCATTCACTGCTACGTCTAAGGGGTTGTTGAATTGGGCCTTAGCCCCGTCACGGAACCCGGGGGCCGCGCCTGCTATGGTAGTCACTACGCCCGCCGGAGTGACCTTGCGCACCCGGTGGTTCTCGTAGTCGGCGACGTAAACGTTCCCACTTCCATCGACGGACATTCCCCGGGGAGAATTGAATGAGGAGGCGCTGCCGGTCCCGTCCTGAGCGCCGGCGATACCGGAGCCGGCGAGGGTCGTGACCACACCATCGGCGGTCAGGCGGCGGAGGTTGTGGTTTCCGGTGTCCGCCACGTAGATGTTCTGCCCAGCGCCATCCACAGCCAGGCCCCGGGGCTCATTGAACTGCGCCTGGGACCCAGTGCCATCCAGGTTGCCCCGGGAGGAGCCGGCCAGGGTGGTCACTACTCCGGCGGGCGTGATCTTCCTGATCACGTTGTTGAGGGAATCCGCAACATAGACGTTGCCTGAGGCATCCAGAGCGACGGCGCTCGGGTAGTAGAACATGGCCTCGGGCCCGGCGCCATCGTTGTACCCGCGAAAGCCTGAACCGGCCAGGGTGCTCACCGTGCCTGCTTGAGTGATCTTCCGTATGAGGTGGTTGTCCTGGTCCGCTACGTATATGTTGCCTGAGCCGTCTGCCGCGATGCCCAGCGGGGCGTTGAACGACGCAGAAGCGCCCGGGCCATCCTGGCTCCCTGCTGCGCCGGAGCCTGCTAATGTGGTCACCACACCGGCGCCGCTGATCTTCCGGATACGGCTGTTCCGGTAGTCAGCCACGTATACGTTTCCGGAGTTATCAACAGCCACCCCGCCGGGGGAGGAAAAGGCCGCCGATTCACCGGTCCCATCCAGGTATGCCGCCGCGCCGGATCCGGCCAAGGTACTCACCGGCAAGGCCCCGGGGAATGCCAGCTCCTCGAACACCGCGCTAACGGAGGTGTCCGCGGTCAATGTGATCGTCTTGGGGTTATCCGTGCCCTGCAGGTCTCCGGACCACCGCATGAAGGCGTAGCCCTGCAGAGGGACGGCCGTCAAAGTGACGCTGGTGCCGTACTTCTCCTCCTGGCCCGCTGGACTCGCAAGAATGTTCCCGAGGATGCTCTGGGTTATCAGCAAGAACTGCTGCCGGTCGGAGCGCCGCCCGCTGATCATAATAGTGGGGCTGCGCTGGCTCTCGTTCCCTGCAGCGTCCACAGCCGACACTTGCCAGGCGTACACGCTGTCCAGGCTCAGCGTCTCCGTGAAGGTGAGGCCTGAGAGGAGGACAGCATTCTGCTTGGTAAAGGACTGCCCGGGGGCGGCCCGCCAGACGTTGTAGCCGGCCAGGTCCTGGTCCGTCGAGGGATTCCAGCGCAGAGAGAGGACGTCCTGGTCCAGAAAGGCTGTCAGCCCACCAGGGGCCGCCGGGGCCGTATCTGTGGGCGTGACGGGACCTGTTTCGGCCGGGGTACCCTCCTGCAGGTCATAACCCACCGGAATGAGACGATACCAGTAGGACCGCCCGTTCACGACGGATTCGTCCACGAATCTTGGGCCCGCCAGCAACTGCCCGCTGTCCGGCACGTTGCTAAAGGGACCGCCAGCAGACTCAGCCCGCTTGAGCTTCCAGGCCAGGGTGTAGGTATCCGTGTAGCCGGCGGTTACGCTCACCGAACGGTCTCCTGCCGTGGCCGACAGGCCGGAGACCGCCGTGGGGGTGAAGACTCGCAGGGCTGATACCAGGGTCGCCGAGATCGGCTGGGTGGCCCCGCTGGCCTTGCCCGCCCTGTCTACTGCAACCACGCTGTAGTAGCCAGCGGTGGGCGTGATCGGCGTGGTATCCACGAAGATAGGCTGGGTCACTGTGTACGTAGAGATGGCCTGGGGTACTGCGCCGGGGGAGGAAGCGCGGTAGACGGTGTACCCGGCCAGGTCTCGCTCGTAGTTGGCATCCCACCGAAGAGTGACGGATTGCGTGCCGGGGTTTGCCAATAGGCCCGTGGGGACCGTTGGATTGGCGCTGGCCGTCACCTGCACCGAGGCACTGCTGCGGCGGTTGCCCACCTTCGTAAGGAGGCTGGCCTCGATGGTGTTGGTCCCCTCTTCGAGTTGCAGTGCCTGGGGGATCTTCCAGGTGGTGCTGATGGCGTCCGCGTTCAAGCTGAAGTACGGAGAAACGAGCACCCCGTTCAGCCGGGCCGAGAACTCCGAGATCGGGTTGTTGTTTTCTTTCGGGTACTCGAAAGTGACCAGAGGCGTCTGTGTCTGGAGCACGCTGCCCTGGCCCGGTGTTATGGTTATGGGGACAGTCGCAAGATTAACAGGTATGGTCAGTCCCAGGGCGCGACTGAGGCCGGAGACCGCAGAGAACGTACCCGTCGCACTTCCCGTGACGCCGGTCCCTCGGGGCAGCACGACCGAGCCGCCGGGGCCGGTGACCTGGATGGGAGCCCCCCGGTTCTGGACCACCAGGCTACCGTCGTCTATCATGTAAGCGGTCAGGTCTAATTCGGACGTGTTCTCGCGAGGGGTGGAGGTCTCGGCGCCGGCCCGGAGGCCCTGGCCTCCCACGCTCCAGTCGTACATCTTGTTTACGGCGTAGGAGATGCCCTGGCCTCCCACGACGCCGAATCCGAAGGTTTGCTTGATGCCTATCGACACCGCTTTCTTCGCGACGAACGTCATTATCTGCTTCCCGCTGGGAAGGCTGGCCAGCGCCCTGGCAGCGGCGTTTGGCCCGCTGGCGCTGATCGTTATGTCTACGGGGTGCTCGCTGAAGTTATTACTATAGCCGCCGACTGTGCCATCGGCAAAGAGGATGTCCACGGAGGATCCCCCAGTGCCCAATGTCACGACATCCCCGGCCCTCAGGCGCGTATTCGGGGCCAGGGGCGAGCCACCCATGGTCACATTGCCGTCCACAAGCCCGACCGTGGCGAAGTAGATGGTCATACTCCCCCAGGTGGTGACTCGATCGCCATCGCCAAACTTCATCCGGACCCGGTCAGACAGCCTATCGCTGCCTTGAAAACCGGCCAGGTCCACGGGTATTTCGAACACGGCCTGTCCCTCGCTGTCGGTAGAAGCAGAGCTAGGTTCGAAGCTCAGGTTACCAAGTTCCGCCTCGGGAGTGATCTTAATGTCTGATGCGACTTCCTTCGTTCCGCCCAACGTCCTCGGGTTGCGATAGGCCGTTGCGACGAGGCGATTTCCGTTAATACTGACCCCTACCTCGAGTTCGGGGAATAGATAGGCATTAAAAAGGGCGAGATCACTGCTGCCGCCAAGAATGCCCATGGTGCCCTCGAACTCCGCTCCAGAAAGCAGGTCGCGATAGGTTACGCTGAAAGTCAACGCCTGGATCTCCAGGTAGGCCCAGGGGTCAATGGTGGTATTCGGGTCGGCGATAAAATAGGCCTGTTTGTCCCGGATTTCCATGGTTGGCACGGCCATTAAGGCGCTGGTCCAATTCACTTCAGTTAGGCGAAAGTCGCCGGTGGGATCGCCCCCTTGGGGGTGATTAGGGTCTTGTCCCGCCGGGAAGTCGGCTGGATTCAGTTCGAAGCCCAGCGTTATGTATGCTTTGTTCGGGAAAACCGCCGAGACGTTTTTTTCGTGCTCATCAAGAATGAAGCCACCATCGACATATACCAACATCCTGCCCTGGCCACCCGGCAGCGTGACGGCCTGGAACGATGAGGCGGGTTGGCTCGGGATGCGGGCCGGAGGAAGATGCGCGCCCTGTGATGGAACGGGGTGGGCCGATATCGCCAGGAGCACGGCTAACGGCCAGAGCCGGAGCCAGCCGAGCGAGGGAACCCATCTGCGAGGCAGGCAGGTTGATCGGGATACAGGTCCGCCACCGGACGATACTGCCTTGTTCCTACGACTCTGCCAGACTCTCATGAGCACGCCTCCTCTTCCAAGCGGTCAAAGTTGGTCGTGAGCGACTTGGGAAAGGCCCACCGCGCCCAGTAGTATACTATAGTATACTATCATAAAGGTTCACCCACGTTCAACCGCGCGCGTGCATGTAGCAGGCGTCAAAGCTGCCGTCGCCGCCAACACTTCAATAAGAGTTGTTACAAAGTGGACTCCGAGCCCCCTCGGGGTCGCCAATAACCGCAATGTAATTACAGCCCTTCATTGCGCTTTTAGGGCGAGTCTGGTGTCCCCACACTGCGGCTCAAGAACAACAGGAAGGGCGCGCCCATACCCGAAAGGCGCGCACGAAAGGCGCGCGCCCTTGACACCACACCTGTTTGCGTTACAATGGGCTTATCGGGCCCGGTTTCATTCTCAATGGTGCATTTGGCGGTTCCCTTGCGAGATTCGCGTAGATGACCAAGGAGTGATCGAGTTTTGCGGGTGTTGGGCAGCATGAGGGCCGTAGCCCGCCAAGTTTAATGCTGTCAGACAAGCTACAGCCACGGTAAGACTCGAAGGCCAGGGCGCCAGGGTGACGCGTATCGAACATTCCGGGGTATCAGTCCAGGTCCCCTGTCTTGACAGGGCCGGGGACTTGGTCGCACACGTGGTGGCGCGGAATCCCAACGTCTTGGTGAGCAATGGGTGGACTGCACAATAACCGGGTGAATCGTTGTTCCCCACGGGCATCCTGATAGGGAGGCCGCGTCGAAGCCGGTAAAGGAGGGAGGGCAAAGCGATAAAACGTAAGTTGCTGAACCTGTTAGCGTTGGGGTTACTATCTGCAACCGTGGCGCAGTCCTTTGCTTGTCAGCCTACGAAGGAGAAACTCACCGTATACACCTCCCTCCAGCCCGAAATGCTGGAAAGGATCAAGCCTTCCGTTGCAAGAGCCTTGCCAGGCGTCGAAGTGGACTGGTTCCAGGCTGGGACTGAGAAGCTGGTCGCCAAGATAGCCTCCGAGATGGAGGCGGGAAAGGTGGGCGCCGATGTCCTGATGGTAGCCGACCCCTCCTACTACATCTTTCTGAAGGCCTTTCCCATGGATTGGGAGAGGCTCTCTACCGAGATGAGACCGCTAAAGGAGCAATTCACCAGGGTCATGAACGAATAGAAGGCGAGCTCTGACGGAGGGGAGCCGAAGAGGCTGCTCCTGGCCGGTCCGGCCACCAGGAAGGCTGCCCCTAGCAGCACCACCAGCCCGCCTACCAGTCCCAGGCTCCAGGGCCTGCGCAACAGCCTGCGCACCAAGCTTTCAAACATTGCCTTCACCTCCTTTGGGGTGATTTCGCCCGCCTGATATCACCCCCGCGTGATACTGGCAAATAGAAACTCCCGATGTGATTGCGCTCGCTGCTATAATAGGCATAGCCCAGTCGCCTACACCGGCGCCGCCGGCCGAGAATCTGTCAAAACCAGGGAGGCCCCCTTGATCACAGCGAGCGCGCTAATATCCTGCCTGGGCCTGAAGCCTTTATCCCAGGAGGGAGGCTACTACGCGGAGACCTATCGTTCGGAGGGTTCGATACCTGCAAACGCCCTGGCGGAGGCATACGGCAGTACCAGGTCCCTGGCCACCGCCATCTATTATCTGGTGACACCGGACAGCTTCTCTTTCATGCACCGGCTGTCCAGCGACGAGGTCTTCCACTTCTACCTGGGCGACCCCGTGGAGATGCTCCAGCTCTATCCGGACGGCTCCGGCCGGGCTATCACCCTCGGCGCAGATGTCATGAACGGCATGCATCCCCAGGCGCCGGTCCGGGGTGGCGTCTGGCAAGGGCTCCGCCTGGCCCCCGGTGGCAGCTTCGCCCTGCTGGGCACCACCGTGTCCCCGGGCTTCGACTTCGCGGACTACGAACACGGCAGCCGGGAGAAGCTTCTGGCGCAGTATCCGGCATTCACAGAACGGATCATCGCTCTGACCAGACGTTAGGCGCCGCCTTCGCCCCAACTCGCTGGCCGGCGTCTCCGGCCGCCGTGTCCGTGGCAGCCGGGTCCGTAGCGTCTGGGCTTCCGGGGTGTCTGGGGAAAGCCAGGCCGGGAGCATCCCGATGGGCGGTCCCCTAACCGCGAGTCTCAGCCTTCACTGCTCAGTGCCTCGGGCACGGCGCGAACAGAGGCACGCAACCTTTCCCGAAGCCGCCTCCTAACGTAACCCCAAACAGGCTGCCCTCGCCCGGCTGCGCCACCAGGACGGCGGCGGCCAGCAGGATTACCACCGCAACCAGGACCGCAAGGGACCAGGGCCTGCGAAAGATCCTTCTAATCATGTTGCTCTCCTCCGTAAATCTGCGTCGGGCCGGGCCATCCTGCGGATGGGGACCGTATTCTCCTTCAACACTCCGTGTCCTCCACAACGCTGTGGCCGTGGCCCCGGCCAGGGCGCCGGCTGCGAAGAGCAGGACCGGCGCCATATCCAGGCCGCCTCCCGCGGCAGCGCCCGCCAGCGAGCCCCCACCGGAGGGCATGGATAGCAGCAGCGCCCCGCCGGCCAGGATGGCCAGGCTCACCATAGCGCCGGCCAGTCGCAGTGTCCGCCGCGGCAGCCGGCCTATCTGGAAGGGCCGGCCCAGGGCGGACCGGCGCGGCGACGGGTGGGCCGCCTCCTTCGGGGCGGGGCCGAGGCGCTGCTCCATGAACTCCAGGGCCTGGATCAGGCGCGTGAAGCCCTTATGGACGTTGCCCTGCACGTAGCTGACCTTGCCCCGCCACCGGCCGGGCTCCTCCGTCCAGACCCGGACCACGAAGGACTGGGGCTCTGCGTCCGCTGGGCTGTTCTTCTCGGACATGGCCTTCCCCCTATTTCACGTAGCCGAAGAGGCTGCTCCAGCCCGTCCCGGCCACCAGGAAGGCCGCCCCCAGCAGCAGCACTACCAATCCGGCCACCAGGCCCACCAGCCTCCGGTTTCGCATCGCCCTTCGTCCGATCGTCCGCAACATCGTATCATGCTCCTTGTTGATTCACTTGCGCATATGGTATAAACCCCGTGAGTCACTGAGTGTGTCACCGGGAGTAGCGAGTTGAACGCGCTCGTTCCGAACCACCTGGAATAAATCGTACTGACTGCCTTGCCAGCGTCCGCGGCTAGCGGTGCTGGATTTGCTGTATGAGAAACTCACCGGCTTTCACGTATCATCAACAACGGTCGGTCCTCGAATTGCCGTCAGGCATAATCGTTTTGCAGATAATGGCTCCGGTCAGGTTGGCTCCGCTAAGATTGGTCTCTCTCAGGTCAGCCCCAGTGAGATTAGCCGCGCTCAGGTTGGCCCCGCTCAGGTTGGCCTGCCTGAGGTAGGCCCCGGTGAAGTCCTTACCGTGGAGGTCCAGCCCGCGCAGGTCGGCGCCCCCGAGGACTGCACCCTTGCAGTCATCAAACTTCCGCAAGCTGTCCGCCCAGGTCGTGTTACACAGTTTGGCCCCCCTTACATTGAGGCTGGTCACGTTGGCCCCGCTCAGATTGGCCCCGGTCAGGTTAGTATTGCTCAGATTGGCCCCGCTCAGGTTAGATGAGCTAAGTTTGGCGTATTGCAGGTTGGCCCCCTCCAGGTTGGCATTGCTCAGATTGGCCCCGGAGAAGTCTGCCTGGTGAAGATCCAGCCCGTGCAGGTCGGCGCCAACGAACGCTGCACCTTTGCAGTCATCAAACCTCCGGGCGTTATCCCACCAGGTCGTGTTGCAGATCTTGGTCATCGTCCTGGCCCCGGTGCCATCATCCAAGTAGCCCAGAAAGGTGTCGGTCATGTTAGCCCCGTTCAGGTTAGCTCCGGTCAAGTTGGCCTCGCTCAGGTCCCCCCGGCTCAGGTTAGCCCCGCTCAGGTTGGCCCCGCTCAGGTTGGCCCTGGTCAGGTTGGCAGAAACCACGCCGGCCCCGCTCAGGTTGGCATTGGTCAGGTTGGCCCCGCTCAGGTTGGCCTGCGCCAGCTCAGTATCGCGTCCGCCTAGGTTGGCGCTAGACAAGTTGGCCCCGCTCAGGTTGGCCTTTAAGAGATAGGAATTGCTCAGGTTAGCCCGGCTCAGGTTGGCGCCGCTCAGGTTGACCCCGCTCAAGTTCGCCCCCGTCATGATAGCATTGGGACACTGGGTGTTGGGCTTGATCTCGCAGCCTCCCACGGTCAGGCCGAAGAGGCTGCTCCCTCCCGGTCCGGCCACCAGGAAGGCCACCCCTAGCAGCACCACCAGCCCGGCTACCAGGCCCAGGCTCCTGGGCCGGCGCCACAGCCTGCGCACCATGCTTGCAAACATTGTCTTCACCTCCTTTGGGGTGATTTCGCCCGCATTATATAACCCCCGCGTGTCATTGAGCGTGTCACCGGAACAAGTTCGCAGTTTTCAGGTGTCAGCCGTCGTTGCCAGCCATTAGCCAGACCACTACCTACAATATTCCGCGTTGCCAACGACCGAGCGTATCTCGATGGGGGATCCCTTGGGAATGACGAACTCGCTGAGGCCCATGTGGCTGCTGGGGTTGCCCCAGTCGTAGCTGTATCCCAGCCTCGTCCAGGGCTAGCCGTTCTCCCCGTAGGACTTGTTCTTGAGGTCGTTGAACCAGGCCTTGTACTGGTCGCTGATTGTTACGAATTTGGAGTTGGGGAAGTCCAGTTGGGCCTCGTGGTCCGTGACCTCCGGGTCCGGACTGGGACGGAACAAGTAACGCGGGCTGACCCAGATTTCGACGAAGCGGTTCTTGCCGTTACCCGGCGGCAGTCCCAGAAGCTCTTCCAGCCTCAGAGCGGGCTCGGCCGGCTTCTCCGCCCGGCAGAAGTCCCTGATCTCCGGGACGGCGGTGATCCAGGTATCTACGCCCGCGGTTGTAGTCTGACCGATAGAGTCATCATATCCTGGCCAGTTCGTCCAGGTAACGGCGAGCACCTCCCTGCTTGCAGGCTCTCCCTGCCACACCAGGCGATTGTTGCTCTCGACAATGGCGGTGAGATTGGTCGAAATCTCGCCCGGTTCTGCTACCTCGGCGTCGTTTACGGCGTCCCGGAAGGCGCCCAGCAGGTCCTGCACGGGATGTTCCCAGGGCAGACGCTGCGTGTTGAGCCGGACCTGCAAGCCGTTAGGGCCGTTGACCCACGTGTGGTGGCCATCCGTAAAGCCCGTCCAGTTGTCAGCCTTCCGCCAGGCCATCAGTCCGCCGGCTGTCCGCTGGGTGGAGTTGCCTGCAGAGTCGTAGCCGGCCGGCTCCCCGCATGTGCCTACCCTATCGGCGCCCTCAGCCAGGGCCACCTGGTCCCGCAAGGCCGCGAAGCCCATGGTTATCTGGCAATCGGCCGCCGATACGCGTGCCGGGGCTGACAGTGATGAGAGCACTAGAATCATGAGAGCGATAATCGCCCGGAAGCGCTTCATGCCTTCCGGCGGTAGGGGTGAATGTTGGTTCATATGCTTCGCCCCCCAAGGCTACTTCTTGAGCTTAGCACCCGTCGTTCCGCAAGTTCCCATCGGACATAGTCGTCCTACAGAGCTTCGCATTCGTCAGATTGGGCCCGAGATTGGTCCCGGCTGCGTGCCTGGCCCCGGCCAGATAGGCGTCGGTCAGGTTGGCCCCACTAAGGTTGGCCAGTTTCAGGTCGGCGTAGGTCAGATCGGCTCTGGTCAGGTTGGACCCGGTCAGGTCGGCCCCGGTCAGGTCGGCCCAGGTCAGGGTGGCCCCGGTCAGGTTGGCCCCGGTCAGGGTGGCCCCGGTCAGGTTGGCTCCGGCCAGATTGAACCCGGTCAGATTGGCCCCGGTCAGGTTGGACCAGCTCAGGTCGGCCTCGTTCAGCTTGGCGCCACTAAGTTTGGCGTTTCTCAGGTTGACCCCCCATGTTCTAGCCCTCGCCAGGTTGGCGTTGCTTAGATTGGCCCCGCTCATGTTGGCATCGATCAGCTTGGCATGGGTGAGGTCGGCGTTGCTCAGGTTGGCGTTGCTCAGGTTGGCGTTGCTCAGGTTGGCCCCGCTCAGGTTGGCGTTGCTCAAGTTGGCCCCGCTCAGATTAGCCTCCCACATAATGAAATTGGGACACTGGGTTTTGGGCTTGATCTCGCAGCCTCCAACGGTCAGGCCGAAGAGGCTGCTCCGGGCCGGTCCTGCCACCAGGAAGACCGCCCCCAGCAGTACCACCATCCCGGCTACCAGGGCCAGGCTCCAGGGCCGGCGCGACAGCCTGCGCACTATGCTTCCAAACATCGTTTTGTCTCCTCTACAATCATTTCGCCCGACCCTCTTATCTTCCCTATCATACGGCTGATTCTACAGCAAGGAGAAGCGTCGGCCACGAACCTGTCATTCCGGCGCAGGCCGGAATCCAGCGTGGGAGTGGCGCGAAGCGGGGGACAAGCCCCCGCGCTACGGATCTCCTGGGCCCACCTCCTGCGTTTCTTCGGTGGCCAGCTTCCATCCAATTGTGGCCTGCACCGCAGTGACATTGGGCTTCTCATGTCAGTGCCTTCCAGATGTCGTCGGAGAGCCGGCTGGCCTGCTTGCGGCGCAGCCGCAGGCTGTAGAGCTGCCCGCCGCCGTCCTCCTCGGCATCTTGGAGGTAGCCGCTGGCGACGAGCCGGTCGAGCAGGCCCCGGGCGTCTTCCTCGGACAGCGAGAAGGCTTTTGCGGCCTCGGCCGCGGTGGCCTGGCCGCGCCGCGTGACCCAGCCCGCCAGGCGACGTTCGGCTTCGGGCAGGAGCAGGATGTCCGCGGCGCTCTTGAGGATGCTCTGGCGCTCCAGGGAGAGAAAGATAGACGGAGCAGCCGTCCGCACCGTCGTGGTGCGGGGAAGGTCCCGGCGCAGGGCCATCTCACCGAAATGGTCCCCGTCTCGTAGCTCGGTCAGAAGATCAAGGCCGCCCGCCGGCCCCGTTGCCAGCACTTCAACCCGTCCCTTGACGATGATGAAGAGCTTGTCCGCCGGGTCGCCCTCGGCGAACACCGTCTCCCCGGCGCCGTAGCTCTCGGTGGCCAGCTTCCCGGTAAGTGGCGATAGCACTGACTCGTCCAGGCTGCGGAAGATTGGTATGGCGCGCAGGCGCTCCATCATGCTGATGCTTTCGGCAAGCTCCGCTAGACCATCACGCAGGCTCTCCTGCTGTTCCCACAGGCGCTGGTACAGCCCGCCAGCCTTGACCAGCTCGGAATGGGCGCCTTCTTCGGCTACGGTGCCCCGGTCCAGCACGATAATCCGGCTGGCCTGGGCGGCCGCCGCCAGCCGGTGGGTAACGGATATGACCGTCCGGCCCTTTGCCAGCCGGTTCAAAGTGGCCGTTACCTGGGCCTCGGCCTCGGGGTCCAGGGCCGAGGTGGCTTCGTCCAACAGGAGGAGGGCCGGCTGCCGCACGATGGCCCGGGCGATGGCGATCCGCTGGCGCTGCCCGGCGGACAGACGCCCGCCGCGCTCGCCCCCCCGGGTGTCATAGCCTTGGGGCAGGCCGGCGATGAAATCGTGGATCTCGGCCGCCCGGGCCGCCGCTTCCACCTCTGCATCGGTCGCCGCCGGCCGGCCGGCGCGGATGTTCTCCCGTATGGAGGTATCGAACAGTATACATTCCTGGAAGACCATCCCAATCTGGTCGAGCAGCGATTCCTCGGTGACCATTCGCAGGTCATGGCCGTCCACGGTCACGCGGCCCAGCGTTGGGTGGTAGGACCGCATTATGAGTTTGAGTAGCGTGCTCTTGCCGCAGCCGCTGGGACCAACAATGGCCACCGACTGTCCGGCCGGAATGGCCAGACTTATCCGGTCCAGGTTGGCCTGCGCCCCCGTGTAGCTGAAGGTCACGTCTTCGAAACGGATCTCCCTGGAGAGAGGGGTGAGAGGCCGGGCTCCGGGAGCATCCTGCACCTCCGGCTGCTCGGCCAGCAGTTCGTCTATCCGGCGCATGGCGCCCGTGCCATGATGGATCGAGTGAATCTCCTTGGAGATTAGCTCTACCGGGGCAACCACATACTGGACCAGCCCGTTGATCGCGGCCAGCCCTCCGACGGTAAGCTCCTTCGCCAGGACCAGCACCGCCCCCAGGGCGGTAGCGGCAACGATCAGCACGCCTCCTCCCCCCACGGTGATGCCCTCCAGGTAACCGCTCAGGAGCGACACCCGCAGGGCGCTGCGCAACAGGCCCGCGAGCTGGTCCCGGAAGCGCTGCAGGGTACGCTGGTGGAGGCCGAAGGCCCTCACTACCGGATGGGTCAGGATATACTCGGTCACCGTGCTCAGGGCGTGGGCCGAGTGTTGCTGGTGCTCGAAGGCCGCCCGTTCGGCCCGCGGCCCCACCAGCCGGAAGCCGGCGTACATTACCAGAAAGAGCACCAGGACCACCGCCCCGATGCGGACGTCCTGCGCGAACAGGGCAATGAAAGCCGCCAGGAACAGGAGGCCCTGCTGGACAATGACGAAGAAGCCGTGGCCCGCGCTCTGCTCCAGCGCATCGAGGTCGGTGGAGAAGCGCGACACCAGGTCGCCGGCCTGGCTACGGGCATAGAAGTCTTGCGAGAGGCGCTGCAGATGACTGAGCGTCCGTGCCCGCAGCTCGTTCATCGTCGTGCTCGTCAAGCGGGCCACGCAGTAGTCCTTGGCTACCGTTCCGGCCGACTTCAGTATTAAGAGTGCCGCCAGGATACCAATAAAGTAAACCACGGCCTGGATGTCCTGCCTGGCCAGGCTGCGGTCAATAATCTCCTTCAAGATCAGGGGTTGAAAAACCTTGAAAGCAACAAACGGAGTCGTACTGACGAAGGCCAGCGCCGCCAGACACGGATGGGCCAGAAAGAGGCGCGAAACGTGCCGGAAGAAACCCAGGGTCCCGATAAGCTGCGGGCCAGCCTTGTGAAGGCTACCCTGCCACTCCTTCTCGATCAGTGGCCAGCTTCGCTTGTACACCGCTTCGGCGGCGGGGCCGGCTCCGCCGGCGCCGAGACTGCGGGCAAACTCACGGAAGCGCTCGGGGCCGCCAGTGGTGATAAGGTACTTCACCAGAGAAGCGGCGGCCCGGCTGTAGATAGTCCGGTTCTCCTCGGTTGGCCCGGCAAGCAGGCTGCCGGTACCGACGGCCATTCCCTCGGGTAAGTTATCCAGTAGCGCGGGGGCTTGTCCCCCGCTTGGGGACGCGGAGCGGGGGACAAGCCCCCGCGCTACGTTTTCCGCCAGCACGCCTACCAGACCGTCCACCAGGAACGGCGACTGAGCGGCCCGTTCGCCGGCCACGTGGGCCAGCAGCGCCTCCACCAGGGCACGCTCCAGCCCCTGGCCGGGGGCGTCGGAGCGGTAGACCGCCACGATTCGCGGCGCCACGCCGCCGGTAACCGGGCCAGGACCGTCTTCCTCCGTCTCGTCGTCGAGCGTCTCGGTCAGATACACATTGATCAAAGCGGGCAACACCTTTGCGTCCCCGGCACAGACGGCCTCGCCGAAGGCGGCCCGGACGTGCTCCAAGCGCGACAGGACCAGGGCGGCGTTGCGCTGGGCGGCCGACCGCGTCCGGAAGTAGACCCGGAAATGGGCCGAGTTCTGACTGGCCCATTCCGAAGGATCAAGTAGATAACTGCTGACTAGTGTCTCCATCTACAGGTCGCAATGGGTGACCACTCCGCGTAGACCGGCGACACCCGGGCACGGAAGGCGTTGGTCTCGTCGGGCGTTAGCACCCGTCGTTCCGCTTGTTTCCATCGGGCATAGTCGTGTTACAGAACTTCGCATTGGTCAGGTTGACCAATCTCAGGTCGGCGTAGATCAGGTTGGCCCCGGTCAGGTTGGCCCCGGTCAGGTTGGCCATCCACATTTGGGCCTGGCGCAGGTTGGCGTCGGTCAGGTTGGCGTCGGTCAGGTTGGCCCAGACCAGTTCGGCATCGTACAGGTTGGCCCCGGTCAGGTTGGCGCCGCCCAGGTTGGCTCGGAACAGATAGGCCCGTACCAAGAGCTTATTGGGACACTGGGTTTTGGCCTTGATTTCGCAGCCTCCCACGGTCAGCCCG
>Ga0082335_1004928_pt1 | contig 19248 bp, 20 predicted proteins | sample Subgrocontami58m_FD_72375 | JGI IMG/M metagenome (GOLD analysis project Ga0082335, IMG submission 72375) | Subsurface groundwater microbial communities from S. Glens Falls, New York, USA - GMW37 contaminated, 5.8 m (SPADES assembly) (version 2) ... | reverse complement strand
ACTGGATAAAGTTGTAATTGCAGTTGATGATGAAAAAGTATTTCAAGTTGTAAAAGAATTTGGCGCAGAAGTTTATATGACGCCCAAAAACTGTCCGAGCGGTTCAGACCGAATTGCAATAGTAACCGAAAAAATTCCGGAAGCATCTATAATTGTGAACATTCAAGGTGATGAACCTTTCATAAAAGGTAAAATGATTGATGAAGCGATTGAACCTTTGTTGTTTGACAGAAAAGTAAATGTTGCAACTCTTGCTAGAAGAATTTCAAATGTTGAAGACATGAAATCTGCTTCAGTTGTTAAAGTTGTTTTCGATTATAATAACATGGCGTTATACTTCTCGCGATCCCCAATTCCATTTGTACGCGAAGCGAAAACAAATCTTGCAAGAATACAAACGGCAGAAATTTACAAGCACATAGGATTGTATGTCTACCGGCGTGATGCATTATTAAAATTTACTCAGCTCAAACCAACAGATCTTGAACAGATAGAAAAATTAGAGCAATTGAGATTTTTAGAACATGGTTTCAAAATGAAAATTGTTGTTACCGATTATGACAGTTTATCCGTTGATACACAAAAAGATCTTGAATTAGCAAGACGATTTTATGACAAGCATTCGAAAACGTCGGGAAAAACAAAGTAAGCTGTGAATTGATTGATTGTCTTTTCGAGAGATCAATGTTATTTTTAGGATGTGAATCATTTACAATTGGAATTGAAGCGGGAGAATATTGATGGATAGCAAAATCAGAGTCTTAGTTGCAAAAGCTGGATTAGACGGACATGATAGAGGCGCTAAAGTTGTTGCGGCAGCATTACGCGATGCCGGAATGGAAGTGATATATACAGGATTACGCCAGACTCCGGAAATGATAGTTGAAGCTGCTATACAAGAAGATGTTGATGCTATTGGAATAAGTATTCTTTCCGGTGCCCATATGACTTTATTTCCAAAGATTTTGAATCTGATGAAAGAGAAACAAGCTAACGATATTCTTCTTTTCGGCGGCGGAATAATTCCCGCAGAAGATTTGAAGAAGCTTAAAGAGTTAGGTGTTGGTGAATTATTTACACCTGGAACTTCAACTCAAGAGATAATTAAATATTTAAGAGAGTGGGCGGCTAAACACCCACGGAATTAATTCATTGAGAAGTTGTAATGTCTTCAGACTCTAAACAAAGAATAATTTTTTTAGATCTTATGCGTGCCTTTGCAGTTATTATGATGATCCAAGGACACACAATTGATACATTTCTTGGCGATCAGTATAGAACGTCCGACTCGAATATTTTTAATGTTTGGTTTACTATCCGCGGTTTTACTGCTCCAATTTTCATGTTTGTTTCGGGTGTTACATTTACATATTTATTGCGGTCTCAATCGGTTCCTTTTTTTGAAAACCCGCGTGTAAAAAAGGGTATTCACCGTTTTATGATTTTAATGGTAATCGCTTACCTTTTGCGCTTTCCGACTCCTCGCATGTTTGATTTTAGCGAAGTAAATAATGGCCAGTGGTTAACATTTTTTACTGTAGATGCTTTACATCTGATTGCTTTCGGAATTTTATTTATTCTCTGCTTAAGCTATATGGCTGAAAAATATAAACGAAGTGATTATTTAATTTTTTCTATTGGTGCGGCATTCTTTTTCTTTGCATTTCTAATAGCTGAAAAAATTAATTGGGCAAATTTTTTACCGATTCCGTTTGCAGCATATCTATATCAAGGAACCGGTTCTTACTTTCCGTTATTTCCATGGACGGGATATGTAATTTGCGGAGCTATGCTGGGAAGTTATCTTGCAAGAAATCCTCTTACTTTTTCTACAAAACTGTTTAGTTATAAATTATTTTTCTTTGGTGTCATTTCTTTGGTTGTATGTTATTCAATTCATGCAGTTGAAGATTCTCTTTACGGTGAAAAAACTTTTTGGACAGATAACACTGCACTTATTTTTTACCGGTTGGGAATTATTTTAATTCTGAACAGTGCAATGTCATTTATATCATTACGGATTAAGAAGATTCCGAATATAATTTCTAAAATGGGAAAAAATACACTGCTGGTTTATGCTGTGCATGTAATAATATTATATGGAAGTGCATGGATTCCTGGATTTGGAATGTTTTATCCTAAAACTCTGGACATACCGCTTTCAATTCTTGCAGCATTATTATTAATTGTTTTCATGTTTTGGTTTGTATCTTTGTTTGAACGATTGAAGAATTATCGCAGAAGGAAAATTGTTGCGGTTGAGATTTAAGGGAGAATTGAGTGAAGCGAAAATCCGAGAACTTAAATCCAGTTATTAATGAAGATGAGAAAAAAATAGAACAAACACTTCGACCAAAATCCTTCAATGAATTTACCGGCCAATCTAAAATTACAGATAATTTAAAAGTATTTATTGGAGCTGCAAAAATACGCGGTGAAGGTCTTGACCATGTCCTACTTACAGGTCCGCCTGGATTAGGAAAAACCACACTTGCGCATATCATTGCAAATGAACTTGGAGCTAAAATAAAAGTTTCATCAGGGCCGGTTCTTGAAAAGCCGGGTGACCTTGCCGGCATTCTTACTAATCTTGAAGAAAAATCAGTGTTGTTTATTGATGAGATTCACAGATTAAGTCCTGTTGTTGAAGAATATCTTTACTCGGCAATGGAAGATTATAAACTTGATATAATGATTGACAGCGGTCCAAATGCGAGAACAGTTCAAATAAAACTTCCTCATTATACTTTAATTGGTGCAACAACACGTGCAGGATTGTTAACAGCTCCGTTAAGAGACCGGTTTGGAATTAAATCCCGTCTCGATTATTATGAGGGAGATTTGATCGGTAAAATAATTCACCGTTCTGCTGAAATACTTAAAATCAAAATAGATAATGATGCTGCAGATGAATTAGCAAAACGATCACGGGGAACACCGAGAATTGCAAATCGTCTTCTTCGCCGTACACGTGACTTTGCGGATGTTGATAACAAAAAAGTAATTGATCTTTCTATAACTCAGAAAGCATTGAATGCGTTAGAAGTTGATGACTACGGTCTGGATGAAATGGATAAGGAAATAATTCTAACCATAATTGAAAAATTTAACGGTGGTCCTGTTGGTTTGAATACTGTTTCGGTTGCTGTAAATGAAGATCCGGGAACAATTGAAGAAGTATATGAACCGTTTTTAATTCAGCAAGGATTTATTAAGCGTACACCTCGCGGAAGAGAAGCGACTGATCTCGCATATATAAGATTCAATAAGAAACGTGGCATACAAAAAGAGCAAGAAAATCTTTTTGAATAAATAAATCGGCTTTGTTATGGTAAATGTTAACAAAATCAAAATTGGTGATAATTCTCCATTAGTTTTAATTGCGGGTCCATGTGTAATTGAAAACGAAAAAATTACTTTAAAAACTGCAGAAGAGATAAAAAAAATCACCAACGATTTGAATATTCCATTTATTTTCAAATCAAGTTACAAGAAAGCAAATCGTACAAGCATCAAGTCATTTTCGGGAATTGATTTTGAACGAGCATTAAAAATTTTAGAAAAAGTTAAGAAAGAATTTTCTGTACCAATTCTTACTGATATTCACTCCGTACAAGAGATTGAATACGTTGCTCATGTAGCAGATGTATTACAAATACCGGCATTTCTTTGCAGACAGACAGATTTATTGATTGCTGCTGCGAGGACCAAAAAAGTAATTAATGTAAAGAAGGGTCAGTTTCTTGCACCTCAAGACATGAAGCATGTTATCGAAAAGATTGAATCGGCGAAGAATAAAAAAATTCTTCTTACAGAACGCGGCTCAACTTTTGGTTATCATAATCTTGTAGTTGATATGCGCTCGTTAGTAATTATGAAAGATCTTGGTTATCCGGTGATAATGGATGCAACGCACGCAGTACAGCTTCCAAGTAATACTAATGTCTCAGGAGGCGAATCAAAATTTATTCCTGCGTTAGCAAAAGCTGCCGTTGCTGTTGGAGTTGATGGATTGTTCCTTGAAGTTCATCCCGATCCTTCTAAAGCTCTTAGTGACGCCGCAAGTCAATTCCCGCTTGAACAGTTACGAAAATTATTAACACTTATCAAAAAGATTGATGAATTAGTTAAGAATGAAAAATGAAATATTAACTAAGATTAAAGAGATCAAAATCTTTCTTTTTGATCTTGAAGGTGTTCTTCTTAATGATAACATAACTCACGATAAATTATTTAATTTGCTCTCAGCAAAAGTTAAAGAGTTTAATCAGCTTGGATTAAAATTCGGGATAATAACAGCAAGAGAAGATGATGATCTCATAAAAAAGCTGAAGTCAATTGAACATTGCACGGTAATATCATCATCACTAGATAAAGTATCATCAGCAGATAATTTTTTAACTACAAATTCGGTTGATTATAAAAATGTATTTTATATTGGTGATGATCTTTTAGATATACCACTGCTGAAAAAATGCAGATTAACTTCTTCACCAATGAACGGAAGAAGAGAAGTAAAGCGAATTGTAAACTTTGTTGTAAAAACAAAAAATCCCGAAAATATATTAAATGAAATTCTAGGTTTAATTAAGAAGTCAATTGAAACAGTTTAAATAATAGAGGAAGTTGTGACGAGCGAACAAATAATTGCAAAAGGGAAAGCTGTAATCCGAATAGAAGGAGATGCAATTTTAAATTTGGTTGAGAGTATTGATAAAAATTTTGCGCAAGCAGTTGAACTGATTTTTAATTCTCATGGAAGAGTTGTTTTCACCGGAATGGGGAAGTCCGGGATAATTGCACGCAAAATAGTTGCTACATTAAACTCAACAGGAACGGCTGCGATTTTTATGCACCCAACTGATGCTCTTCACGGCGATCTTGGCATGGTTCGAAAGAATGATATAGTTATTCTAATCTCAAAAAGCGGATATACAGAAGAATTGCTTCAACTTATTCCGATGTTTAAACGTATTGACGTTAAAATAATTGGCATACTTGGTGAAACCGATTCAAAACTTGCTAGAGAATGTGATATCGTTTTAAATGCCGGAGTTAAAGAAGAAGCATGTCCTCATGATCTTGCACCGACTACTTCTACTACCGTTGCTTTGGTTTTGGGAGATGCACTTGCTATTGCTCTTTTAGAAAAGCGTGGATTTACTGTAGAGGATTTTGCTATGCTTCATCCAGGCGGAAGTTTAGGGAAACGGCTCTCTCTTAAGATTGAAGAAATTATGATATCAGGAAAAGATATTCCTATTGTTAGTGAGAAAGAATCCATCAAAGATGCAATCTTGATGATAACTTCCAAAAGGCTTGGTGCAACTTGTGTAGTTAACAGCGAGGGTGTTTTAACTGGAATAATTACAGATGGTGATTTAAGACGACTACTTGAAAAAACTTTAGAAATAAAAAATTTGACAGCAAAAGATATTATGACTAAGAACCCCAAAACGATCAATAAAGATTTCCTTGCATCATTTGCCCTTCAGCAAATGGAAAATTTTAATATCACTTCAATAATTGTTGTTGATAAATTGAACAAGCCGGAAGGAATTGTTCATCTTCACGATCTGGTCAAGTTAGGTCTGCAATCAAGATGAAAAAAATTTTCACCACAATATTTTTTTTCATTCTAGTAATTTCTTGTTCTGAAGATAAAATTCAGCCGAGCATTGATAAAACAAATGTTCAAGGGGAAATCCCTTCAAACGAAAGTTGGAAATCTAAAGTGATGTTTACCGATGAAGGGAAAATAAAAGCGGTTTTATTTACCGACCATTTAAAAATGTATGAAATGCAGAAAATAACTTTGCTCGACGGAGTTCAAATTAATTTTTACAATAAAGACCAAAAAAACACTTCATGGCTTACCTCACTTAAAGGTAAAGTTGATGATGTTACGAAAAATATGTTCGCTTTTGACAGTGTAGTTGCTAAGAATGACAGCGGCACTGTTCTAAAAACAAGCGAACTGATGTGGCGGCAAAATGATCAGAGAATTCTCACAGATAAATTTGTTACAATTACATCACCCAAAGAAATTATACAAGGTTTTGGGTTTGAATCCGACCAGCACTTGAACAACTATGTAATTTATAATGTGACTTATTCTTCCTCTCTTTCAACTAAGAAAAAATAATGAAACGGGTTCTACTAATTCTAATATCGTTAATTTTTATTGAAGCCAATCTCTTTGCTCAAACTAAGGATAATAGAATTCAGGTTGTCGGCGACAGTCTTTTAGGAAAGATAATTAATAGTGAAAGCATTCGAGAGGTACACGGCAATGTTGTAATGACACAAGGTGCTGTTAGGATCACTTGTGATAAAGCTATTCAATATCTTGCACGCAATGAGGCAGAGCTTATCGGAAGAGTAGTTGTTGTGCAGGACAGTATAATAATAAAAACTTCACGCGGATATTATTATGGTGATACTAAAATTGCGTTTTCTAATGCCGGGATATTTTTAACCGACGGCCATGTTAATCTGAATTCTAAAAATGGTTACTACTATTTCGATGAGAAACGGTCTTATTTTTATGAAGATGTAAAACTTCATGATTCGCTTTCCAATTTATCAACTAACAAGCTTACCTACTTTGATGATGACGATAAAGCTGTTGCTGTTGGTAATGTACAGGTTAGCGATACATCATCTACAATTTTTGCAGATAGCCTTATTCATTATCGAAATGCAAAAATTACTTTCGCGTTTAATAATATTAGAATTTATGATCCATCCAATAGGTTGGCTATTTTCGGTAACAAACTTGAAGATTATGGAGAGAAAAATTATTCGAAGATTACCGATAAACCGTTCTTAGTCCGCATTGATACTCTTTCAAACGGAGACCTTGACACATTAATTATTTCCGCGAAGATGTTGGAATCTTTTGACGACAGTTTGAAAAAAATGATTGCAACGGACTCTGTAAAAATTGTGCGTAAAAATTTTGCATCAGTTAATGGAGAAACTAAATTCTATCAGAAGAATGATCAGATACAAACCTTCAAACGTGAATTTGATGTTTCACCACCGGTAATCTGGAACGAAGAAGCTCAACTTGTAGGAGATTCTATAAAGATATATTTGAAAGATAATCGTTTAGACCGGATGGATATTAATTCTAATGCGTCTATCATTACTTCAAATAAAGATTCTATTTACCGTTTCGATCAACTCTCAGGCAAAAGAATAAAAATGTTTTTTGATGATAAAGGTCTGAACCGAACAGAAGTTTATGGAAATGTATTAAGTATTTATTATATGTATGAAGAAGGCGAACCAAACGGTTTGCTTAAATCAAGTTCCGAACAAGCTAGAATATATTTTAAAGATAAAAAAGTAGCAGATGTTCGATTATATGGAAAACCGGTGAGCGAATATCATCCGGAAAATTTAATTATTGGTAAAGAAAAAGATTTCACAATTCCGACTTTTAGAATATATTCGGATAGACCTACAAAAGAAAATCTTCTCTTTAAGAGAAAAGATATTCTTAATTACTTAATGAAGGATGTACAATATTATGCAGGAAAACTTAGTACTAAGAAGTGAAAATCTTAAGAAGGTTTACAAAAAAAGAGCAGTTGTAAGTCATGTCTCTGTTGGAGTTGAGCAAGGAGAAGTTGTTGGATTGCTTGGACCAAACGGCGCCGGAAAGACAACAACCTTTTATATGATTGTCGGGATGATAAAACCGAATGAAGGAAAAGTGTTTCTTGATAACAAAGAAATAACCGATGAGCCAATGTACAAACGTGCAAAAATGGGAATAGGTTATCTGCCGCAGGAAGCTTCCATTTTTAGAAAGTTAAGTGTTGAAGATAATATTATGGCTGTCCTTCAAATGATGCAGCTTACTCAGGAAGAAAGAAAAGAAAGACAGGAAAAACTTTTAGAAGAATTAGGAATTATTAATGTTAGAAAAAATTTAGGATTTCAGCTTAGCGGAGGAGAGAGAAGAAGGTGTGAAATAGCTCGCGCTCTTGCAACAAATCCAAAATTTATTCTTCTTGATGAACCATTTGCAGGAGTTGATCCGATTGCTGTTGAAGATATTATGAATATTGTTGCCAACCTAAAACATAAGGGGATCGGGATTCTTATCACAGATCATAATGTTCACGAAACCTTAAGCATTGTAGACCGAGCTTATATCTTAATTAACGGTGAAATATTTAAAGAAGGAACCGCAACTGTTCTTGCGGAAGATACGGATGTAAGAAAATTGTATCTGGGAGAAAAATTTAAACTTGATCGTTATTCTTAAATAAAAGCAAAGAGAAAGTACGATATAACCGAAATAATGATTAAGTAACCAAGGATCCATGCAATCGTTTTCAATTTCTTCATTACATTTCGTTTTCTTTGATAAGACTTAGTTGCTTCATCATCTCGTACATAATCGCCTTTCTCTACAGACCATTGATTATAATTCTTCTCTTGTTCTTCGTTCATATACATTATTATTTTTCCGTTTAAAATTACTACACGATTATTATTTAATAATACTCATAGTCACAAAACAATAAACAGCTTATTATTAGTTCAACAAATACTGATTTAAATATTATTTATTAAACTCTCTAATAATTTTTTGAATTTCATCCTCGCTAATCCCGGTTCCTAGTATAGCGCTATGTTTTTCGCTAACCGATTTTCTGCTAACATTTCCCAAAGGATTAGTTGAAGGATTGCCTGCTCGGGCGCGTAATCTTTCTTCAATCTGTTTCGTAAAATTTCCTTCTTGATAAGAACTTTTAACATTCATATCGGAAGGAAGATCAAAAGAAGTTACGCAACTACCCGGATTAACAGGCCGAGTTTCAAAAGCCAGAGTTTTAACATTCATTAAATGTTTAGCTGTTACGTTCTCTGATATAATAGAACCGCCCCAAGTTCCCGGACCTAATGTCATTGAAGGCATTAATCCGGTTGTATAACCCACAGCCCCTACTGATGCTGGTGTATTAACTACAATTCTAAATGCTGGTTTCTCTAAAGCAAATTTCATTATAATTTCTTTATTGTTGGAATGGATCGCCATTGTATGACCTATTCCTCCGAACTCTAGCAATTCTATACAGCGATGACAGCCTTCCAGCCAGCCGTCAACTGTATAAAACGCAAGCATAGGTGAAAGTTTTTCTATTGATAACGGTTCATCTTTTCCAACTTTATCACATTCTGCTATAAGGACAGTTGTATTATCGGGAACACTAAATCCGGCATAGTCTGCAATCCAAGGAGCCGGTTTGCCGACAATATCCGCATTCAATTTTGCACCGCGAGCAACTTTATTTTCCAGTTTTTTCTTTTCTTCTGCATTTACAAAATAACAACCGATTCTTTTTGCTTCATCAATTACTTTTTCTTTAAGAGATCTATCAACAATCATAGATTGTTCTGAAGAACAGAGTGTACCGTTATCAAAAGTAGTTCCGTAAACAATATCAGCAACAGCTTTTTGATAATTGGCAGTTCGTTCAATGAAGGCAGGAACATTTCCGCTGCCGACACCATAAGCTGGAGTGCCCGCACTATAAGCAGCACGCACCATCGGCATTCCACCGGTTGCAAGAATTACCGCAATGTTTTTATCTTTCATTAATGCATCGGTACCTTCAAGAGTTGGAGTACTTAAACACTGGATCAAACCTTTGGGTGCACCTGCTTTTTCAGCAGCTTCAGAAACAACTCTTAAAGCTTCACTCGTACATCTTAATGCTTTAGGATGAGGAGAAACAACAATTCCGTTTCTGCACTTTAGAGAAATTATTGCTTTAAACATTGCAGTAGAAGTAGGGTTAGTTGAAGGAACTAATGCTGCAACAACTCCCATCGGTTCTGCTATCTTTAAAATTTTTCCGTTCTTTTGAACCTCAATAACTCCAACAGTTTTTAAATCTTTAATTGATTCCCAGACATCACGAGTTCCAAATTGATTCTTAATTGTTTTATCAGCGACCTTTCCGAAACCGGTTTCTTCGTGAGCTAATTGAGCAAGGTGTTCAGATTCCTTAAAACCGGCATCAGCCATTGCTTTTACAATTTTATCTACTTGTTCTTGATTATAATGTTTGAATTCGAGTTGTGCTTCTTTTGCTTTAGCGGCTAATGTACGCGCTTCCTGAATGGATTGAAGATCTTTATCGAAGTTCATTTTACGCCCGTTCTTTTTACAAACTAAATATAAAGAGTGAGGGGACAAACTTCAATTATACAATTTAGGGAGATGTGTCTACTTAAAAAATTCTTTTAAATTTTGATAACCGCTTTTACTAACAGGTAATTTTTTACCATCGTTAAGCAAAACCTGGTACGATTCTTTTTCCAACAGCTCAATTTGTTTTATCAGAGATAGTTTTACGATATAAGATCGGTGAATACGGGGAAAATTATTTGGATCAAGATTCTCTTCAAAGTATTTCATTGTTTTTTGTTTAAGGAAATTTCCTTTCTCAGTATAAAGCATTGTATAATCATCTTGCGCTTCAATATAATGAACTGCTTCAATTGGTATGATCTGTATTTTTTGTCCGCTCTTAATAATTACCCTGTCTAAAAACTCATTCCGTTTTTCAACTGATTTAACAAGACCGTTTAATTCTTGTTGTATCGGAGGAATATTTGTTATCAGTTTAATTGCTTTGTTCAAAGCTTCGGCAAATCGAATTTCAGAAAAAGGTTTGAGAAGATAATCAGTAGCGTTCACTTCAAAAGCTTTAAGTGCATATTGATCGAAAGCTGTGGTGAAAATAATTACTGGCGGTTCTTCCAATATTTCAAGCATTTCAAAACCGGTTAGTTTCGGCATCTGAATATCAAGAAAAATTAAATCCGGTTTTAATTCATTGATTTGTTTAATTCCTTCAAATCCATCAGAGCATTCAGCAACAAGTTCTACATTATCAAATTTTTTTAAGTAGCTGCTAATTATTTCTCTGGCTAGTTTCTCATCATCAATAATAATTACTTTAATTTTTTTATTTGTTGTCATAGACTCAAACCGGTATATATAAATTAACTCTGAATAAGTTATTTAATTTTTCAACCTTAACAAGATTATCCTGATTGTAAATCAATTTTAATCTGTTCTTAATATTTTTAATTCCAATACCTTCACCTTTTCTTGGGACAGATTCCGGATCAAAATTATTCTCAACTGTTATTTTAAAATAATCGCTTTCCATTCCGCATGAAAGTTTAATAGTTACTTTTTCAAGACTTTCATAAACGCCGTGTTTGATAGCATTTTCAAAAAGTGGTTGAAGAATCATACTCGGAACTTCAAGCTCCTTACATTCTTGTTTGATCTCTTCAACAAATTCAAACTTATCTGCAAAGCGAACCTTCTCAATGTCAAGATACAGTTTTGCGTTATTTATTTCCTCACCTAATTTATTCTTTTGTTTTTCATTTTTTGAAAGTGTACTTCTTAGAAATGCTGAAAGTTTAATTGTCATTTCCTGAGCTTGTGCAGGATTTGATAAAGTAAGTGAGCTTATCGAATTCAAACTATTGAAAATGAAATGGGGATTGATTTGATACTTCAGTGTTTTTAATTCCGCTTCTTTTACAAGAGCATTTAGCTCAACTTCTCTTAAAAGTTTCTCCTGAAAATTATTGTAATATATAATCACATAATCAACAGCAATTATTACAGTGTAATATAGTATTCCAATTAAAAATCTCCACACCAAAGATTTAAGTAGAAACTCGGCATAGACATTCTTTCCTGCGATAATGTTACTCATAATATAATAACCGGCTATAATCCATAAACCGGATGTAATAACAGCAGCAGCAATGTGATTTAGAAAGATCTTAACCGCATTATAATTCTCGAGCGAGTTGAAACTAACAGTGTACCAAAGACTAATTCCAAATAATTGATAGATTAGATTAAAGACAGCGCTATCAAGCAAGGCAGTAAGAATTGGAATATTCAAAAAGAAGTTTAATACACTTACTTGAACCAGAAAAATGAAAAACCAAACAACAAAATATGTAGCAAGCACTTTCTTATTGTTAATAAACGGATTTATCATTCTATGCTCATCAATTAATTAATAAAGAAGTTCTCCACCGCCGAAAATCGCAACACCTTTTATTACTAAAATACCTTCTGAAGTTTGCGACTGATCAAAAGGGGCAAAGCGTTTATCATCAAATCCGCCAAAGATAGAAGTAACGTTTAGTAATACTTTCCAGCCTTGAGGAACACGCAGATTACATCCTCCAAATATTGTTGTTATCTCTAAAGTATTTTCTCCGGGCGCCATTTTTACCTTTGTTAAGTCTAATTTTGCACCGCCGAAAATTGTTGTAACTCTTCCGCCCTTAAAATTTTCTGAATGGATAATTTTATTACATGAAGTAAATACACAAGTCTCATCTATAATATCTTGAGTGTTTACATTCCATTGAGATTGTGCTGCTTCAACATTGAATTGAATATTGTGTAGGCGTAACGGTTCTCTTCTTTTTAGTACCAACCAAAGACCTATAGCTAAAAGAAGAATTGGCCAGAGATCTCCAAAATCAAAATCGAAAAAGAATGGAACATAATGCCGCATAGTTCCAAATAAACCGATTATTAAAAAGATGTATCCCGCTAAACTATTTTTGTGATTAATTAGAATTATAATACCGATAATAAGAAAAATCGAATGCCATGAAAAAACGACATGACGAATATCGAACCAGAAGAAATTAAAATTATCTAGAAAAAATAAACTCCCCAAAATAATTAATGCTACACCAAGCCATGTTCTTCTATTAGAAGGTTGCATTGTAAGCTCCTTAATAAATTGTTTTAATTTCACCGCCGCCAAAAAGAACAACTCCCTTTAAAAATAATGTTCTTCCTTCTTGAATTTTTTTGTTAGGGTCTTTCATTCTTTTATCGCTGAATCCTCCGAAGATTGGAAGTACATCAATTACTACATTCCAATCTGCAGGGACAGTTAAAGTAGTTCCACCGAACACAGCAGTTATTTCAATATTGTTTTCACCTTCTCCAAGTTTGGAATTAGCCAAATTAATTTCGGAACCGCCAAAGATGGAAACTATACTTCCGCCTTTAAAATTATCTGAGTTAATAATTTTTGATCCGCCGCCAAAGATGCTGACACTTTCAACATAATCAGTACTGCTTTTAGATTGTTCAGTTTCAGCAGATTCATCTTTTTGTCTATTGTGTCTTGATCTTCCGTAAATTATATATAGACCGATCAAAACTAACAGCAACGGCCAGAGTTCAGGGACAAGATTAAATAAACCGATTGCAATAAAAACAAAACCTGCCGCTTTATTTCTGGAAAAAAAGAGAAATAGCACTCCGATCAGAATGAAAAAATATTCCCATGTAAAATATTCGTAAGGAAAATCCAATATTTCATAATTACGCATGACAAACAATGCGCCGAGTATAATCATCAGAATTCCGATTATTACCCGTCCGTGAAGTTTTGGTGTTTCCATTTTATCCTCCAATATTTTTTTATTTCTACTTATTCTGACGGCAAAGATAAACGGTAGTTACGATTTATTAGATAGGAAATCGGCGAATGGCGGAAAATTATCGGTGAGTGATAATATTTCGTAACTCAGATTATTAATCTAGTTAAAAAATTAATTTTGCACCTTTCTCAAAAGATGGATTTTATTTCTCAGTTCAATTTTTTACAACCATCCAAATTGGATAAGCGTTTTATTAACTCTCCAAGAAAATAAACCTGCTGCTGAGATAAGTGCAATTGTAAGAATGGGATTAAATGTACTGTAAACTTGTAAGCCCAAAATAATTATGGTTATTACAATAAAAAGGCAAAATGTTGCCATTCTTTTCCGCAGAACGCGATAAGGTTTTAGTGTTGTAATAAGATTTTCGGGAATAGTAGAATTCGGAGTTAAATCTGCAAGAAGGCTTTCAATTTTTGGCTGAACTTTAAAGTGTATGTACGAAAGCATTCCCGAAAGTGTAATCAATAAAATTATTTTTACCAGAAGGATCCAATTTGCCCATAGTGCATCAATACCGAGAGGACCTACAATTAATAAAAGGATGCCGCTCAGAAGAACTGATGATTGAAATACAAAGCATCTGGATGCGCCATGTTTAATAATATTTTCCATGTAACGGTCAGCATAATAATTAAACGATTGTCCAAGCAAAGCACGTTCGTTCACTACAATGAGATTAAATAGAGGTACCGACATAAATACAAAACTTATTACATGTATAAATTTTAAAAGATCATAAAGCCAATTCATTATTGCCTTCTCTTTCTATTATAGTTAGTTGAAATGCAGTAATTATTTTCTCTTTTACTTCCTATGAATTTAACTTACAGAGATATTCTTGTTTAGTCAATTGAAAAGGTTTTTAACTATGATTGGAATTTTTTATACAGAGAAAGAATCAATGTGAATAAAAAGAATACCTATATAATTATTTATTAATAGATATCAGCTCACAGAAAACTGCTGATTCATCCACCTCTTCTAATTTCACAATTACATTATCAATATCGGAAGTCAATGTTTTGAATTGATCCATTCCAACAGTTGTTGCGGTAAATCCGTCTTTACAAACAATATTACCATTGATAGTTTTTTCATAATCTATTTCACCCAGTAATCCGATATCAGATTGTAATTGAAACCATTCCAAACGGTCATTCCAAAATTTTTCTGAATAGCTTGAGAAAAGAACAATTCCATTTTGTTTTGTTACTCGTAAACTTTCAAGGATTAATTTTTTTTGATTAACATGAAAAGCAGAAATTCCGTTTTGGATACAGACAACAACATCAAAAAAATTATTGGGAAATGAGAGTTGAACAGCATCCATTTGTGCGAAAAAGCAATTTGAATTGTTGTCAAGTAATTCTTTCCCAAGTAGTAAACTTGAAAAGGAAGTATCAATACCGAAAACGAACTTAGCTTTTTTTGCAAGAGAAGGAAGAACACGACCGTAACCGCAACCGAGTTCTAAAACTAAATTTTGTATATGGATTTTTTGCAAAACATGATTTACTTCTGCTCCAAAGTATTGTTTTACTCTCGGTGGAGCTATCTCGTAAACTCGTTGTAATCTTTCAGCGGAAAGTTTATCTGAATAATAGTTATTTAGAGAAGACACGGAATGAATCTCTTAGTTATTTTTTATTTTCTGTATTTAGTACAAATTCGATCGGTTCACGTTTAAGCAGGCCTAAGTCGGTTACTTTGTTTAGAGAATATTTATTGGCAATCTTATTAAAAATAAAATCATCATTAAATTTATGAAGAGGTATAAAATAAACACACCCTGACACAAAGATTGTTGCAAAATAAAAAATATCTTTTGATTGATGATTTATTTCTGCCAGAAGTATTTCAACATTTTTCTCAGTTTGGTAATGCCACATGAAAGGAATGAATGGTATTGTATCACCGAATCTTGCGTAGTGTCGGATAAGATCAAATTCTGAAGAATAAGCAATCTCACCTTCTTTAAAGTAAAGTGTCTCAAGCCCGATTTTAGCCAGTACTCTACTAAGTTTTTTTGCATTAACATCAGATTGTGGGTAAGAAGTCTTTATAGAAATATCTTCAGCAAAAAAGGTAATACTAAGTTGATTATTAGGATCATTCAATAATGATGATTGCTCAAAAACTATTTTACCATTTTTGTCTCTGTACGCAATACCACATTTAAGATTTTGTTTTGGGGGTTTCCCCTTTTTAGTCTTGGGGACTGAAAAAAGTCGATTGATGGATGAAAAATGATTTTGAATAAAATATTCTTCTAACTTTGAAAAATATTCATTGCACTTATCGCATACAATCTTTTCTAGGGTGAATGTTTTATTGCCTAAGCTTGCTGGTATTATATGTTCAATATTATTGAATGATTTTCCATTTGTACCACAAAAAAGGCATTGTTTAAAGTGTGAACGTTGATTGTTCAATGTACAATACTCGCTTCAACAAAAATCATTAAAGAATAATTAGAGTTTTTTATTCATCCGACGAAATTTTCATTATTCATTTTCTTTGGTGTATGCTTTTATAAAAACAACATCTTCTTCAGTTAAATCAAACCATTCACCATTGATATGTTTTGAGGAAAAATGTTTATGAAAAAATTTTTCGATCTTATGATAATTTTTAACTTTTGAAGAATAAATACACTCATGTTCAAAAGGAAGTTGAATACCAATTTGTTTAACTCTTTGAGGTAATTTGCTACTCTTTCCAATTTTGTAACCATGGTCTGACTTCATCAAATATATATAACCAATTTCTTGTTCTTTTAATTTTTTTCGATTCTCTTCGAGTATTTTTTTTTGTTCTCTTTCCTCTTCTTTTTTAATTGTATTCATCTGTTCTTTACAATCATCAATGATTCTCTCGATATCTATTCCAAGTTGATTAGGTATGTCCGAACCACGAAGTTTTTCTACTCGATCAATCGTTTTAACTAAATAGGGCAAATCTGATTTGTCAGCATTTTTATAGTAACCATCATCGAATTGGTGGTATAATAAGTCCATTACATCAGAATACCGCTTTGCATCTTTCATAGTTTCAATAAGAGTATTATCATCTAAAGTTCCCACTATATCTGAAGGGACACATATGAAATTAGAGACATTGCCGAAACCTTCAAATCGTAGTTCGTTCGTTAACGCAACTCTTTGATTGGTTTTAGTTTCTATACTTACTGTACTCATATTTCAACTCCACTAGAATATTTTTGCAATAACCCTATTCTATTAAATTGGATTCACTACTCGGCAGCTCTTCAACTTTATTAAGCTGCTTCTCAATTTTTCTTGTAGCTTTTGATGCGTCGTCAATCGTGTTACTTGCTTCTTGTAATTTCTTTTGTGTTTTGTCTAAAAGGTCGCCGAATTTTCCAAATTCGTTTTTTACACTGCTTAAAATCTTCCAGACTTCACTTGATCTTTTTTCGATTGCTAAAGTTCTAAATCCCATTTGTAAACTGTTCAATAACGCGGCTAAAGTAGTTGGCCCAGAAACAACAACGCGGTATTCCCGTTGTAAAAATTCAGCTAAACCAGGTCTTCTTAAAACCTCAGCATATAATCCCTCAACGGGCAGAAACATTATTGCAAAATCTGTTGTGTGTGGAGGATCGAGATATTTTTCAGCAATTTTTTTCGCCTCTCCTTTAATGCGATTCTCAATTGCTTTATTCGCTTCATTTATTGCAACGATATTTGCCAAATCTTGTGCATCAATTAACCGTTGATAATCTTCGATTGGGAATTTAGCATCAATCGGCAGCCAAACTAATTCACTCTTAGATAAATCACGTCCCGGAAGTTTAATTGCAATTTCAACTTTGTCATTACTTCCTTTTTTTGTAGAAACATTTTTTTCATATTGTTCTTGGGTTAATATTTGGTCAATAAGATTTTCAAGTTGAATTTCACCCCATCCACCGCGAGTCTTAACATTTGTCAAAACATTTTTTAGATCACCAACACCACGCGCTAATTCCTGCATATCTCCAAGACCTTTATAAACTTGCTCAAGCCGATCGCTAACAAGCTTAAATGATTCACCGAGACGTTTCTCTAACGTTTCGTGAAGTTTTTCATCAACTGTCTGCCGCATTTCTTCTAACTTTTTTTCGTTCTTATCTTGAATTTCTTTTAGCTGTGTCCCAACTTTCTCTTGAAGTTTATCGAACTTGATTTCATTTGTTTGAATTAATTGCGTTAGCTGTGTGTTAAGCTGTTCGCCAAATAACTTAATTGCATTGCTTAATTCTAAGCGGTCGGATTTAGCATTATCGGATGTTTCTTTTCTGTTACGTGAAATCTCATCCCGGAATGAACGATCCAATTTTTCGAATTCATTTATCAATACGGAATTATCGCCGGCAGACAATTTCTTATTAACAAAAAAGAATAAAACAATTAGAGTTGTTAGGATTATTAGCAAGAGAATTATCAAAATTTCATTCATATTACACCATCAAGTTAGGAGTGTTAGAATTGTGCTTCTTATTTATCAAATATTTTGTTATTCAGCAAATCAATTATTTCATAATTTTAGGAAGTCTTTCTAGGATTTATCAAAATGAATAAATGGAAAAAAATATTAATCGGCGGCGTTGCAACTCTTTTAGTTCTCATTATTGTTTTTTCTATCGTATCATACCTTTTACTTAGGAAATCTTTACCGGAATATAACGGAGAAATAAAAACTGAAGGTTTAGTCAATCAAGTGGAAATCTTCAGAGATAATTTTGCAATTCCATTGATAACTGCAGAAAATGATGAAGACGCCGCATTCGCACTTGGGTTCGTACATGCGCAGGAAAGATTATTTCAAATGGATATTGCAAGAAGAGCCGGTGAAGGACGGCTTAGTGAAATTTTTGGTGCTAAGACTATCCCGATAGATCAAATGTTTAGAACAGTTGGAATCTACAAAAGTGTAAAAGAGAATTATGAAAAACTAAATCCGCTTTCTAAAAAAATCTTAGTTGCTTATTCAAAAGGAGTAAACGCATATATTAAAACTGCAAAAGGAAATTATCCGGTAGAGTTTGATCTGTTAGGATATGATCCTTATCCATGGAAGCCGGAACATAGTTTGGTAATTGCAAAACTGATGGGCTGGGAACTGAATATAAGCTGGTGGTCGGATATTACATTTTCTCAATTAGTACAAAAGTTTGGATCTGAAAAAGCAAAAGAATTATTACCGGATTTTCCGGAAAACTCTCCAACAATTATTCCATCCGGTTTAAACGGAGTAGCTTCAATTTCTTCAGACTTTATAAAAGTTGATCAGCAATTTAGAAATTTTACAGGCTTTGTCGGAACACATATCGGTTCTAACAATTGGGTCGTTAATGGAAAAATGTCAGCTTCGGGTAAACCGATAATTGCCAACGATCCTCATCTTGCTTACACAGCACCCGGGCGTTGGTATTTTGCAATGATTAGAAGTAAAGATTGGAATGCTGAAGGTTTTACAATTCCCGGGTTACCTGCAATTGTTATTGGAAAAAATCAAAATATTTCTTGGGCGTTAACAAATGTTATGGCTGATGATGCAGATTTTTATGTTGAGAAGATTGATTCATTGGGAAAGAATTATTTTTTCAATAACTCATGGCGTCAGTTATCAATAGAAAAAGATACAATTCATGTCAAAGACACCTTAAATGTTGTTTCCGAAATTAAACGCACTCATCGTGGACCA
>Ga0082335_1004924_pt1 | contig 19280 bp, 17 predicted proteins | sample Subgrocontami58m_FD_72375 | JGI IMG/M metagenome (GOLD analysis project Ga0082335, IMG submission 72375) | Subsurface groundwater microbial communities from S. Glens Falls, New York, USA - GMW37 contaminated, 5.8 m (SPADES assembly) (version 2) ... | reverse complement strand
CCGGGGGGGGGGGGGGGGCTTGGGTCGGGGGGGGCGAGGGGCAACGGGGGGGGCGGGCGCGCGCCATGACCCGGGAGGGTGTACGCCTGGCTATTCTGGGGGAGCCGTTCCGCGGCCTGGACCGGGAGCAGCGGCGCGACCTGCTGGCGCGCGCCCGGGCGTATTGGCGGGACGCCACTATGCTGTGCGTGACGCATGACGTGGGCGAGACGCTGGCGTTCCCGCGCGTGCTGGTGGTGGAGGGCGGCCGTATTGTGGAGGACGGCGAACCCGCTGTCCTGGCCGCCCATGCCGGCTCTCGCTACCGCGCGCTACTGGACGCTGAGGAGGCCGTGCGCATCGGCCTGTGGGAGGGCGCCGACTGGCGGCGCGTCCGCGTGGAAGATGGGCGGGTGACGGAAGAGACAGGAGTGGAGGGGGCCTGAGCCCTGGGCTACCTGCTGGTAGAGGCGGCTACTAGGTTGTACCACGCGCTGCACTCCACCAAGGGGCGGGGCACATAAGGCCTACGGGCGCCGCTGCCGGTAAAACTGACCTGAATGAAAGGCGGCGGTCCCGTCCAAGACCAAGGGAACCGCCGCCTTTAGGGCCGTCCAGCCTCACCGGCCGGAGACCTCTTCTACCACCAGAAGCTGGAGCTGCCCAAGTCCTTCAGCGGGGAGAAGATGCCGCCCGCCTTGATGTCAGTCTTGACCTTCATTGTCGTGGGTCCTTTCCAACGATATTGCTACCAGCCCTACACGCGCCCAACGCCGCATCGTGATAGCCGGTGCAGGCAAAACGGCACGTCCCCGAGCTTGCCTACACCCGCTATCACACAGGTCGGGCAGAACGGCTACCACCAGTAGGAGGAGTCGGTTGCAGGCTTCAGGAACGAGAACAAGCCGCCAGCCTTCACATCAGTCTTGACCTTCATGTCGGACCTCCTTTCGCTATGGATGTGGTTCGCATTGCTACTGAACCCTGATTTGGGTGGGCGCCCGTTAGGCCCGCTTGAGACCGTAAGCCCGCAAGCGGCCTGCGGTGGGCGTTAGGCGGCGGCTGGGTAGCTGGCCTTCAACCCGGTCTGTACCTTCATAGCGTTCCCTCTGCCATCGCCGGCGATGCGAGCTGTTTGGCTACACCCAGACTTCCGCTCACGCTTTGCCATCCGCTCAGAGCGTTGGTTTAGCCGGTCGAAGCATCTGCCCGTCGCTAGGTTGGGGTGTTGCCTCCGCAACCAGTGCCGGTCGAACCGCTGGTGGTGTTCGCTGGCAGCGGCGGCGTGGCGGTACAAGAACACCCCGCCCGGAGATGGGTGATGACGCGCATAGGTTGCTCCATCCCAGCGGTGGCTGCTGGCCAGCACTCCGCTAAAAGCCCCCTCCCGTCGCGTCGCGGCGGCGAGGGGGCGGCGGTCCGACAATTCGGCTAGGCGGTGGCGGCGGGTTCAGCAGCCGCTGCGGCTGCTCGGCCCGAACGCCGGGGCTCGGTGGTGCGGGCCGCGGCCGCCGAGGCGACTGCGGCATCCCCTCGGGCCAGGTCACGCAGTACCTGCCGGAAGGCGGCGGTGTTTTCGGCAGCGGCCTTTTCAATGGACTCGCGCACATGGGTGCGGCGGGCCTTGTCGTTGGCCAGCATCAGCTCGGGCGGGTTGGTGGCCAGATCGGCGGCCACCAACGCACGATACAGCCGGCGGGCGAACTCTTGGCTGCGCTTGTCGTTGGGCTTCGACTGCAGTTGCTTGTAGTCCGCGAAGGCGGCGTCAGACTCGGCCTGCTCCAGGGCGAGACCCTGGACGAAAGCAAGGTCGGCCACGGCGGTCTTGACGTCCAACTGCGTGTCGCCATCGAACAGCCATGCCAACTCGAACTTGGCGGTGCGGCAGAACGCGTCGATACGGCTGACGAGGCTATCCAGCTCCGGCTCGGCCTTCGCTGAAATCCAGGCGGCAAACCGGCTGGCATCCTCAGGGCGGCTCTTGGCCAGATCCGAGGTGCTGGTCAGCCCTTCGCCCGTGGCCCAGTAGCGAAACGCATCGGACACGTCGGCCGAGCGGTGAAGCGGGTTGGGCATCCGGGCCACCTGCTTCAAGACCTTGTTGGTGGCATCGGCCAGTCCGCGGTAGCCCGGCAACGGCCGCTTGGGCCAGACGAACGAGATGACCAGCCCGACGGTGAACAACAGGAAGAGCAACGAGATCATGAAAACACCCTTTCGTCTAGCCGGGTAGTCGGGCACGCTGGGCACTGCAGGCCACCCAGCGACGCGGCTCAGATACCGAGCACGCGGAGCATAAATGTCGGTGCCGATTGTGTCAAGAACCGCAGATACATTTTGGAACGGGCCTAGGAAGCGAAGGGCGCTGGCGCACAGTCCAGAATACGGGTGTGACGTGGGGGAAGCACTAGCCAAAAACCGAAACTACATTGGGGAAATATCGCAGTGCTCCGCTCTCGGAACCTAGCACCCTAGGCTTGAGCGGGTCATCGGGAAGGCGGGAGCGCCGCTAAAGGGGCTTCCGAGATGCCCCTTGCGGCATCTCGGAAGCCCGGCAGCGAAGCGCTAGCGCGCCGGCGCCAGAGTGCCCCGGTTGCGCATCATGCGGCGGTCGTCCTCGCTCAGCAGGCGCTTGCGCATGCGCAGCGACTGCGGCGTCACCTCCAGCAGGTCGTCGGGGCCCAGAAAGTCGAGCATCTGCTCCAGGCTCAGTTTCACCGGGGGCGTGAGCTTGACGGCGATGTCGCTGGTGGATGACCGGATATTGGTCATCTTCTTCTCTTTGCACACGTTGACGGCCAGGTCGCCTTCCCGCGGTTGCTGGCCCACGATCATGCCCTCGTAGACCTCGGTGCCGGGGTCGATGTAGGTGGCGCCGCGCTCCTGGGCGTTGTTCAGGCCGTAGCTGGTGGCCACGCCGGTTTCAAAGGCCACCAGCGCGCCGCTGCGCTGGCTGGCGATCTCGCCGCGCACCCGCTCGTAGCCAATGAGTTCGCTGGAGACCACCACGTTGCCGCGGGTGGCCGTCAGCAGGCTGTTACGCAGGCCGATGAGGCCGCGGGTCGGGATGCGGTACTCCATGCGGATGCCGCCCTGGTGGTCGTGGGTCAAGTTCTGCAGTTGGCCCAGCCGCCCCGACACCTGCTCGGTGACGGTGCCGACGTGCTCCTGTAACGTGTCCACGGTCAGGTCCTCGATCGGTTCGACGGTGTGGCCATGCTCGTCCAGACGGGTCACCGCTTCCGGGCGGGAAACCTGCAACTCGTAGCCCTCCCGCCGCAGCGTCTCGATGAGGATGGAGAGGTGTAGTTCGCCCCGGCCCGCCACCAGGAACACGTCTGCGGACTCGGTCTCCGTGACCTTCAAGCCCACGTTCACCTCGATCTCGCGCCACAGCCTGGCGCGAATCTGCCGCGATGTCACGAACTTGCCCTCGCGGCCCGCCATTGGGCTGGTGTTCACACCAAAGGTCATGCGGACGGTGGGGTCTTCGATCACGATCTCGGGCAGGGCTTCGGGAGCCTGCGCATCGGCGATGGTCTGGCCGATCTTCACCGGCGCCACGCCTGACAGCGCCACCAGGTCGCCGGCCGCAGCCGACTCCAGCGGGACCCGCCGCAGGCCCTCGAACCCGAACAGGGTTGCCACCTTCTGCACGCCGCTCACGCCGCTGGCAGTGGCCACCACCACCTGCGCGCCGGGGCGTAGCTGGCCGCGTGCAATCCGCCCGATGGCGATGGTGCCCAGGTGGTTGTCGTAGTCGAGGTTGCTCACCAGCAATTGGAAGGCGCCCTCAGCGGGTACCGTGGGCGGGGGTACGTAGTCCAGAATGGTGGTGAACAGCGGCGTGAGGTCCCTGCCGATGGTGTCCGGCGTGAGGCCGACGCGGCCTTCACGGCCGACGGCATACAGGATCGGGAAGTCGAGCTGCTCGGCGTCGGTGGCCAGTTCCAGGAACAACTCCTGGGTCTCGTCCACCACATCGGCGATGCGGGCGTCCTGACGGTCACACTTGTTGACCACCACCACCGTCCTCAGGCCGGCGGCCAGCGCCTTCTTCAGCACGCTGCGAGTCTGGGGCATCGGGCCCTCAGCGGCGTCTACCAGCAGCAGGCACCCATCGGCCATACCCAGCACCCGCTCCACCTCACCGCTGAAGTCGGCGTGGCCGGGGGTGTCGATGATGTTGATCCGGGTGCCCAGCCACATCACACCGGTCTGCTTTGCCAGAATGGTCATGCCCCGCTCGCGTTCTAGCGCGCCCGAGTCCATCACCTGGTCGTTCACGGCCTGGTTGTCGCGGAACACGTTGGCCTGACGCAGCAGGTGGTCGACCAACGTGGTCTTGCCGTGGTCGACGTGGGCGATGATCGCGATATTGCGCAGGTCATTGCGCATCGCTGTTGCGAGAGTAGCGTGAGGTGGCGTCATAGTTCCCAGTTCAGTAGACATATATGGTACTAGTCTAGCAGATGTTAGCTGTAGCCTGCGTATCCGACATCTATCTTACTTACTGACTTACCGAAGGCGCCCACAGAACCGCGGCGCACCCTCTGCTGGGCGCCGGGCATGCACAGCGGCTATACGCCTTCACGTTCCGCTCATGGCCGGGCAGCATTGTTCACGGTTCCCTCATACCTCCGCTTCCATAATGAGGCCCGATTCCACCAATGCATGAACAGGGGGTTGCAGCATGGTTATCGCAACGCCGGAAGCGGCAAGCGCCGGGGTGAGGATGAAGCGGATTGACGGCGACACGCATTTCGCGGTGCCGGTGGACTACAACGACCTGAAGGGCCTGCTGCCCAAGTCTCGCCACGCCGAGGCACAGGACATGATGTGGCGCGATGGCCTGCGGTTCGCCAATCCGCAGGGCGTGCGCGATGCGCTGGGCCAGCGGGTGACCGGCGGCCCGCCCGCCACCCGCCGTGGCGACGACCGCGACCCGGCCGTCATCGTGCAGGAGCGCATCGAGGCCATGGACCGGTTGGGGTTCGACACCCAGGTGGTGCTGACGCAGTCGGCCATGCCCTCGCCGCTGCGTGCGGCCGATAAGCCGTTGTGGCTACGCGCCGCGCTGGCGCGCCTGTACAACGACAGCGCCGCCAAGCTGCAGCAGGAGTACCCGGACCGCTTCATTACGCACGCCACCGTGCCGTGGGACGACATTGACGAGTCGGTGCGCGAGTTGGAGCGGAGCCACACGTTGGGCCTGCGCACCGTCCTCATCGCCGGCAGCTACCTCGATAAGAACCTGGACGAGTACGCGCTATTCCCGTTCTGGGAGGCGGTGAACGCGCTGGGCTTCACCTGCCTGGTGCACGACACGCCGCAACCGTGCGGCGGCGCTATTCTGGACCACACCACGCCCTACCCTATGGTGGGTACGGAGCGTTATCACCGCCTGCACGTCGGCACCTATCTGGGGTTCGGCATCGACTACACCATGTCGTGCGCTGCACTCTCGCTGGGCGGCGTGTTCGACGAGTTTCCCAACTTGCGGTTCATCTTCATGGAGGCGGGCGCGCTCTGGATGAGCTATGCCATGGTGGGCGCCGATCGCTCTTTCTTGATCGAGCCGGCATGTTCCCGCTCCCGCACCCGGCCCAGCGAGTTGATCAAGCGGCACTGCCTCACCGAGATCCAGGGTATGGAGCCGGTGGAGCAGATTGTGGCGGCCTACGGCAGTGAGCACCTGTTTCTGGCCACGGACTTCCCGCATCCCGAGTTCCAGGTGGTGCCCAACAGCGTGGGCGACATTCTGGACCGGGAGCAGCTGACCGGCACCGACAAGGAGAATATCCTGGGTGGCAACCTGGCCCGAGTGCTGCACCGCGGCTAAGGTTTTGACTGCCACGTAGAACGGGCGGGCTCATTGAGCCCGCCCGTTCTACGTGGCACTGGTGGCCGTCGATCCGTTCGTCAGATGCGGAACAGCAAGAAGGCCCGGGCATCGCTGCCGGGCCTTCTTGCTGTTCCGGAAGCCGCCTTAGAAGCGGCCGGCTTCAGCCTGTGCCACGATCTCTGGGTGCACCACGAACGCCTTGCGCAACTCCTCCGTAGACTTCAACCAGTCGGAGCCGTTGGGTAGGAACACGCTGCCCGAGCGCACCGCGAACACGTCAGGGTCTTCGACCCCCGGCGGCGGCGTGCCCTGTTCGGCCAGCGCCCGCGCCGCCTGCAACATGCGGCTGCGGGTGCGGATGATCATGATGTCGGCACTGCCCAGATGCTCCTTGGTGCGGTCCATGATGCCGCCCATGCTCTCGGTAACCGCATGGTCCTGGTTGAAGATACCGGTGATGCCGGTGTAGGTGGTGTGCTGCTGCACCGCGCGATCAATCTGGTAGTCGTTGCCGGCGTTGGCGGAGGTGCGCCACCGGCCGAGCCCGCCGCTGCCGGCCGGCTGGTAGTAGCCGTCTGGGTTCGCAAAGGCGCCGCCCTGCTGGGTGCGGGCGCCGCCACTCAGGCCCGCACGGGTCGGCCCGCCGCTCATGCTCCAGTACATGGTGTGGGTGTCGTCGAGCGGCACCCAGCCGCGCACGCCCACCCGCATGCCCAGCACGCCGGTCGGGATCATGGTCCAGCAGGGGAACAGGTAGTTCGCCAGCCGCCAGTACTTGGTGTCGGCCTCCGCCGGGCGGTAGGCGCCGTACATGGTACCAAAGTCGGTGTCGACGACGGCGTAGCGCGGCGTGCGGTCTTTCACGGTGTAATAGTCGAAGGTGCCCGGCTTGGTGTCCTCGGCCTTCACCGACCCCAGGTGCAGGAAGCCCAGGTGGCTGGTGTCGATGTCGCCCTCCAGCGCCTGCAGCCAGTTGCATTCGCGCTGGATGCACTGGATCTGCGGGTTGGGTACCAGGTTCGGCTCGAAGGTGGGCAGGGCGGGCGGCGTGGCCCGCGGACCCATATAGGTCCACGCCACGCCGTTACGCTCCACCACCCGGTAGGCGGCGGCCTTGATCTTATGCTTGAAGTTCGACTCGGCGGGCTCGTTCGGCATGTCGGTGCAGACGCCTTCGGTGTCGAACTTCCAGCCGTGGTACACGCAGCGCAGGCCATTTTCCTCGTTGCGCCCAAAGAACATGCTGGCGCCACGGTGCGGGCAGGCGTTCTGCATCAGCCCAACCGTGCCGTCGGTGTTGCGCCACGCCACCAAGTCCTCGCTCAGCAGGCGGATGCGCAGCGGCGCGCCGTCCGGCTCGGCCAGTTCACTCGACATAAACGCAGGGATCCAATACTGGCGCATCAGGTTGCCCATCAGGGTACCCGGTCCCACCTTGGCCAGCGTGTCGTTCTGCTCGCGTGTCAGCATGAAATGCCTCCTGCAATCGTGGAGCCCGCTTCATAGTGAAGCGAAGGCTATGGCCGCATTTTAGGGCCCGCCCGCCCGAAGCGCAACGTTGCGGGCACGGGCCACGGGCCACTGCGCGCTGAGGCACCATCGCACGGTTCGCCACTCCACGATGAACGCTCCGCTTTGGACAACGGACGAAGTCCAGGGGCCTTCGAACACATCCAGCCGATAGCTTCCAACTGGAACTCGTTCTTGTAGGTGCTGTCGTTGTCGGCGCTCTGGCGCAGGCCGCCGAAGCTGTCGTAGGCGTAGCTGGCGGTCACCGTGCCCGTCACGCCGGCCAGTTGCCGCACGTTGCCGCTCTTTGGGTGGGGCGAGCACCACCCGTTGGCGTCACGGGCAGCCGGTCGGCGGTGCGACGGGCCCGGCGTCATGCTACCACCTGGTTGGGCGAAGGGTGGCGGCGTGGTGTAGAGAGCTTCGGGCCGCCGTCGGTGGGCTGGGCGGATTAGAGGTGAGTGGCTGGCCGGCCGCGACCCGACCGGGGCTGGCGAAGTGGTTTGGAATGTCACGTGCGGCGGTGACGCATGCGTTGGGGTAAGTCATTTGCAGTCATTCATTCCTGGCACGACCTCGACGATGAAGTAAGATGTTCCATCTTTGTTCTTCAAGGCGTCAGCGGCAGTAAAGACACGGCAATAAATGACCACCCCGTTCTCATCAACTGCGAATACTGGTCTCCGCAGGCTCCTAAGGTCCGATACTATCCATCCGGTTCCCTGCTCCTCCAAGGGCTTCAAACGGAGATCCGGCGTCCTATTACCTGGCTCTCGATACCAAAACAGTTGCACTGCGCGGTCCGATTTGTTTATTACTGTGACTCTTGTACCCGGATCGCAGCCAATGGTCGATATCGCAAACCCTAAGACTGCTAAAGTTACTTTTGTTATCATGAATTACCCCAATGACGAGGTAACCCAGCATAGCAGTTCGCCGCCTGCTCAAACCAATTCCGATGATCCCTGGCAGCAGCATAGAAAACTGCGGCTACCACACGGTAGCGCGTTAGATCTCCATAGCTTCGCTGTTGAAGAATATGTCCAACTTCGTGGTGGTAAAGGTCACTATCGAAGTCAAACTGAATCCCCGGGGCAACCCAGATTACCATCCAATCCCAAACTTGTGCGATGGCTTCCCACATTGTTGGATGGTTTCTTAGTACGGTAAATTGAACTTGTGGGGAAGGCCCAGGCAAACGAACGACATAGCGGTCATCATTCGGTTCTCCATCGATAACAGCGCCACCGCCGGTTTGCCGGGAGCACTCGCTGGCCTGCACCCTCCCCTTCCCGGCCCCATCCACTCCGTCGCGGGAGCGCCGAAACTCTGAAGCGTACCGATTGAAGTCCCCGGTGTACTCCCCCTGCGGCGTCACGTACATGGCCGGCTGGGGCGACATCCCCGTCGGGTCGCTCCGCATCACCGGGTTGCTCATGGCGTAGGCGTACCCGTTCAGGCTCTGCGGGCTGGCCGTGTACCCCGCCACCGGGTCGCGGCTGATGAAGCGGCCGGTCGACGGGGCGGGGGCCACCCGCTGGCGTCACGGGCAGCCGGTCGGCGGGCTGCCCGCCGTCATGCTACCACTGTGCGCGAGCAAAGGGTGGGGGGCCGTCCCGGTTGTCGACCGTGTCCCATTGGTTCTGGCAGTTGGAGGTGAGTGTTGACGGGTTTGCTGGGAGCATTGGTGGCAGCACGGTTGCCCCAGGTAGGTCAATGTCCTGCTTGGCGGATAACTTCAGCCCGCGCCAAGGCAAGATTCACGCCGCGACGTTCGAGGATCGTCGAGACGCCGTTCGTCCCGCCTAATAATCCAAGAAGGATATGCTCCGTTCCTAGATGGGTTGAGTGCAGTAATTGCGCCTCCCTAATCGACGCCTCGAACGCTTCTTTCACTTCCGGGGTCAGTGGCAAATCGGGCGGCGAACCGTGACCCACAGCGACGGCGGCCTTCGTTTCCGAAATCAAGTCATCGATGCTGACCCCAAGACTTTCGAGAACAGGGCGCGCTCCCCCTTCATTAATGCCGAGCAAGCCAAGCAAGACATGTTCGACACCCACCCTTTCGCTCTGTGATATGCCAGCCTCTCTGAGAGCAAGACCGAGTGCGTGTTTGGCCTGATCTGTGAATTGAGCCCCAGGATCAGGAAGCGATGATTGATGGTTAGCCACGGTAATGCCCCCAGCAATAGAATTCGGCAGCGGCACAGAGCAACTTGCCATCAAAACCGTCATAACAAACCAACACGCTCCAAGTAGCTTCCTCAAGAAACTGCTTGCCATGGAGTCAATCCCCCATCAAAGCCACGCTGGGGCCCATTGTCCCACCAAAGTCTGAAAGGAGCACCATGAACCTCCACCGGTCGTGCTTCTGCCTAAAGGGTAGGTCAGTCAAGAACTCACAATACCAATCGGCGGTATTGCCTTGTAGGCAAGTATGGGCCTCATTGGTACCGCCCTGGCTCGCACACTTATTGGTCGCTTCATCATAGCCATCGCAATACAGTAATTTCTGCTCCATCCCTTGCAGAAGCACGTCACGACTGCACTGGATGTGCGAAGACACGCCCCAGAGGGTCAGAAAGTTTGAGGTTATCTGCTCCGATCGACAAACCACCTCCCCAGGCACTGCCTGCACCCTCCCCTTCCCGGCCCCGTTCACCCCGTCGCGCGAGCGCCGAAATTCTGAAGCATAGCGATTGAAGTCCCCAGTGGACTCCCCCTGGGGTGTGACGTACGTCGGCGGCCCGATGTTATCGAAGTCGCTCGTCATCCCCGTCGGGTCGCTGCGCATCACCGGGTTGCTCCGCGCGTACGCATACCCGTTCAGGCTCTGCGGGCTGGCCGTGTACCCCGCCACCGGGTCGCGGCTGATGAACCTCCCGCTCTTTGGGTCATAATAGCGCGCCCGCAGGTAGATCGTCCCGGTGCCGGCGTCGGCAATCTCGTCCTTGTACTGGAACTCGTTCTTGTACGTCGTGTCGTTGTCGGCGCTCTGCCGCAGGCCGCCGAAGCTGTCGTAGGCGTAGCTGGCGGTCACCGTGCCCGTCACGCCGGCCAGTTGCCGCACGTTGCCGGTCTTGGTGGGGCGGTGGCCACCCGCTGGCGTTGGGGGCAGCCGGTCGGCGGTCGGCCCGCCGTCATGCTACCACCTGGCGGGCGAAGGGTGGTGGCCGTCCCACTCTCGCCGCGTGTCCCGCAGAGTGTGCTGCGGTGGGTCGCCCAGGTGCGGCTGCCGAGCGTGGCCGCGTGGTTTTGGGAGTCCCAATGTGCGTTGTGAGTTGACCGGTTCGTTAGCCGTGAGTGGCTGGCTCCCCCTTGATTCTCGGCTCGCTCAGCGGATTTTGTTAGCTCCATAATGCACTTTAAAGGCGTGCCCCCCATGAGCGCATTGGCGGTGAAGGTTCCTCCACGCGTATCTGCTGCGTCGATTGGTCTAACAAGCTAGTGCTCCTTCCACGACCGTGACGATGAACACTCCTTCGAAGCGGTCATTCGGAGTGTAAATCCTGCAAAAAATCTTGATCCCAGACGGACTGTAAGCAACAATTTTACGCTGCCAATGCGATGAGGTTATGAGCCAGCCCATGCGTCGTTCTTCGCCCGGTCCCAGTCGCGCATCGGGCGTCTGATTAGGGGCAGGCAAGGACCAATACACGCTGATGGGCATACGTGTGGTATTTGTGACCATTACTGAAGCCCCAGGGTCGCCACATGCCTCTGCTAACACCATCGTAATCCAGACCACGATTGTTCGCCGTAGAAATGGCCTCCACATTATCCGTGCCAATCTGATGGTAATCCCGCTCTACAATTGGCATCAATCTCAAAGGCATTCTTACTCCAATTGAATCCGGATGCGATTGCGGCTGCAACATATTTCGCTTGATACGCAACTACGCCCATTTCGTTGGCTTGAAGTATGTGACCCACCTCGTGATGATAGAGAGGCGTATCCATTTCAAGGGTATTTCGCACCCAAATCCACCCAGGTTCGTAAACCATAGCCTGCGCGTTGAACGCATTTAGATAATCGAGCCAGACACCCGTCACGTGTTCAAATACATTGAACAGTATGCCGTTGGGCAGCATCACTGAATACATATTGCGGCGGGGATCGCTACGGTAATCGGCATAGAGCCTTCCGCCGCCTGTCTGACGTTCGCACGTTCCCGGCGTATGCAGGTCGTCGGCGCCGCTGACCCTCCCACCTCCATCCACCTTGTCCTTTGGCGGCGCGGAATCCCCCGTGGGATACATGTTCGGCGACCCATCGGCCCTGCAACTTCCTAAGCAGCTATGACCTTCTGGGTACATCCCCGTCGGGTCACTCCGCATCACCGGGTTGCTCATAGCGTAGGCGTACCCGTTCAAACTCTGCGGGCTGGCCGTGTAGCCCGCCACCGGGTCGCGGCTGATGAAGCGGCCGGTGGACGGGGCGGAGGCCACCCCCTGGCGTCGCGGGCAGCCAGGCGGAGGTGGCTGGTTCAGCCCGCCGTCATGCTACCACTGGTTGGACGCCGGGTGGAGGGCCGGCCTGTTAGCGTTACTTGGCGCTACGCTGAGGGACGGAAGTACGGCTCTCCACCACGGTCGTCGTTGGCTTGGGAGTTGCAGGCCCGTCCTCTAGTGCGGCCACCCGTCGGCATGGGGACGGCCCGAATCGGTGGCGGCGGGCCGCCTGCCGCCATTACCGCTGGCGGTAGAAATAGCGACTCGACTGACCCCAACCCTGTGGCGTGTAGCCAGGCTCGGTCACGTGACCACCGTGGGTGCGCAAGTCGTTGCATACGTCCGCTGCACTTGCCCCGGAGTAACGCCTTACGACTCCAGTGTCAACGTGAGCGGCGAGCCAGTCCGGTGGACGACGCTTATAGGCCGCTTGAAATAAAAGCCATCCTCCGAATCTGAATTGGAATAAGAGCTTGGAGCCTAATGGTTCACCTATGGGCTCGCCTATCCAATCGTGAAGTGAATCACCCCACTCAAAACTCAAAGCGTCTGATAGCAGACGGACAGTACCCACGCGTCTTAGGTAGTCGTCCTGATGGTCACGACAGAAGATCTCCTCATCTGATTCCCCGCCACACATGAAGCAGGACGGCCATTGGACAGAATGTGGCCGAATGCACGTCATAACCGAATCCTTTAGGCCAACGAGCCACCGACCATTGGGCGGCGACATGGCTAGGGCATCGAAGCAAAAGTCCCAACGGCACGCCACCCAGTGAATCCCGTTTCGCACGGCAAGAAGGTCGAACTCCAGGATGGCGCCTCTGTCAGGGGGAAGGGCAACCAAGTTCGCTCGCGGTCCTAGTGCACGATACGCTTCAGTGCCTCGCTGCACCAAGCCCAGCACCGGGCTGACTACAATTTCGGCAGAAACATTATGAAGGTGCCCGTTGATATTGCCCCGACTGAGCGTTTCTATTAAGAGTGAGAGCGTTTCTGTAATATCCATTAGACACACTTAGAATGGTGGGACGGGGACAGGCAAGACCGCCATTTGCCATCGACTCGGGCTGGAGAGATAACCAAAGGCCACCGCTGCATTAATCATTATCTTATAGAACCCGCTGCGCGGGATAGCCCAAACCCCGAAGCAAGGTATCGCCATTACCCCAGCTGCCCAATTATCAGCGAACCAGGGCACCCCGACGTTGTTGCAGACCCATTGGCCTAGGGAACCGGTAGCCTTGCACGCTGCGTCGCTCGTTGTAGGTCCTTGTGGGCAATAGTATAGATCGGCTGTTAGATAGCCTCGCATCATCGAATCATTTATACAAACGGCTACACCCTCCATGAAGGCAAACATCAGATGGAAGTCCCTGAAGCCAACCTCAATGTCCGTAGTCTGCCACGGGCAGTTTGGGCGATCCGCCAGCACCCTCCCCCTCGGCCCCTCCACCGCGTCCACGCTGTTTCGCCCTGAGGAGGGGTTGTTTCTTGCGTCCTGCAGATCGCCTACCCGCTGGTTGCCATCAGAACCCGTTATGCACCCGCCCAGGCACCATGCGCCCTCTGGCAACATCCCCGTCGGGTCGCTGCGCATGACCGGGTTGCTCATGGCGTAGGCGTAGCCATTCAGGCTCTGCGGGCTGGCCGTGTACCCCGCCACCGGGTCGCGGCTGATGAAGCGGCCGGTCTTGGGGTCATAGTACCGCGCCCGCAGGTAGATGGTCCCGGTGCCGGCGTCGGCGATCTCGTCCTTGTACTGGAACTCGTTCTTGTAGCTGCTGTCGTTGTCCGCGCTCTGCCGCAGGCCGCCGAAGCTGTCGTAGGCGTACGTGGCGGTCACCGTGCCTTGTGCGTTGGCCAGTTGCCGCACGTTGCCGCTCTTTGGGTGGGGCGAGGGCCACCCGTTGGCGTCACGGGCAGCCGGTCGGCGGTGAGCCCGCCGTCATGCTACCACCGTCTCCGATTGATGACGACGGCCGTCCCGCCCCGAGCGTGCCCCTCAGAGCGTGTTGCGGTGGGGGGCGCCCGCATCCTCGACCAACCCATGGTCGCCAACGAGCCGGCCGCCTGGAAAGCCCACCGCAACACCATCGGCGGCACGGGCCACTGGCGTTTCACCACCGCCGATGCCCGTATAAAGCTCCACCACCTCTACCCACAGTACGCGCGTTAGACCACTAGCACCAAAGTGTCCGCACACGGCTGCTGTGGCCGAGGTGTGCCTGTTCAGCAGCCTGGCACTATCCCGCGGTCACGATGGTAGCAGCCCCATACACCGCGCTGCTGGCTGCGAACTGTCTCATTGCTCGCCTGGTTAGCCGTGCAAGGCGCACCGGGGGGGAGTCTTCCGTAGTGAACGTCTGATTCCATGCCAGTTGTCGATCCTATGGTCACGAGAAGCAGCAAGCAATCGCCGTCAGGCGACAACGAAGCAGCACCCCAAGTGTCAGCGTCCACTCTGCGGACAGACACTACACCTTCCCGGCTTGATGGCTGGTCGCCCGCCACGTAGGTTCGCAGTGCGGCAGAAACCTTCCGGTTGAGATCGCTCGCCGTTTGTGCTGCAGGATCGAGATTGCGTACGACTTCAGTAGTTTGGACCAACGAAAGCCCACGAATTGGTGGTCCCTGAAAAACGTGGGCCCCCCACATCCCAAAGCTCATAACGGTAAACAGCATACCAATCCAAGTACCAACTGCTGCTGGGCCGAGCGCCCAAAGGTGATACCGTCCGCGTAGCCACAAGCCGGTGGCCGCCAACGGGGGTACCAGCACCAGCCAATCGAAGAGGGGCGCCACCCAAGCCTGAACCTCGGGGTAGAGGTCGAGGTGCTTGGACAATCGTGTGAGCATCTCGCCCCAGCCAAAGCCGAGCGCAACTCCAGCGCTATAGGCGATGAGGTAGGTACCGCTGATGGTAAGCCGTGACATGATCGGCGCCTTTACTCGGCACCAAGGAGTAACGCCACACTCAGCCGGGCAGCCAGAATTGGCCAGGACAGCGAAGCGCCCGCCTTGAACCAACCATCCTCTATCCCCCCAAAGGCGTTGATGTCCAGAGTGGTCACGGGCCCCGATTGGTAGGCCCAGAACTGTATGGTCGCCCCTGCCCCGGCTCCGTGTCCTGGTTGAGCTATGAACCTGAAGAACGTCGGCTCCACCGAGGCAATGAGGATGCTCCACTCCTCGCCATCTTTGCTTGCGACGCACGGTTGGCCCTTCTTGCTGACGAGGATCGGCCCGCAATCGGTATGATTAAAAGGGGGGAACAGGTCGTTCCAACGCATCTGCAGGACGTGCATAGCGCGCTCTGGCGTAAAGAAACCCAAGCCAAACTGAAAATGGTAGGTGGCTTGCACTCTCCCCTTCCCGGCCCCATCCACTCCGTCGCGAGAGCGCCGAAACTCTGAAGCGTACCGATTGAAGTCCCCGGTGTACTCCCCCTGCGGCGTGACGTACATGGCCGGCTGGGACGCCATCCCCGTCGGGTCGCTCCGCATCACCGGGTTGCTCATGGCGTAGGCGTAGCCGTTCAAGCTCTGCGGGCTGGCCGTGTACCCCGCCACCGGGTCGCGGCTGATGAAGCGGCCGGTCGCTGGGGCGGGCGCCACCCGCTGGTGCCACGGGCAGGCGGTCGGCGGTGGCACCAACAGGCCGACTGGGGTATTGCTGGTGCTAACCGGTCGGCTTGTTGGCTCCACCGCTCTAATCCGACGACGGGACAGAGATGGAAATAATACTACGATTGGAGGATGACGGCAGCGTTATCCTGCGAATTAGAGCACCTGATAACCCGTATTCTATAGTTCGCCGAGAGGTATTTTGAATTCTATCCGGCGATTGGCCGTTGTATGTCTCCTCGACAATAATCCTTGTTTCGCCGCCGATGCTAGACTCAGCGATCTGCGTGAAGCTGATGAGCCGCCGACGATCTACTCGCAAAATACTGAGCAAATATTGCCGTACGGCTTCCTGACCTTCTGCCTCAAAACCATCTTCAGTAACAAGTACATCCTGAGCGCAAAATCCAACAAATCCCTCAATGTCTTGCCGTTCAAAGGCGCTAAGGGCAGTCCTAAGAATCGCAGCATTTGTATTAACGTCGACACCTCCCATCAAACCAATGACTCCAACAAGCGCACCGAAGGTAGCACTCACAAACAGCACTCGTGCTTGAAGTCGCATTATAGGATGCCCCCGCTATCCGGTATCCACCACCAAGAAGAAAAGTCTTCTCCACTACTTTGTCCCAGCCAATACGTGACAACATAAGTCATATGGATTCGCCAATAATACGCCCTTCCAAGGGTTAGTTGAACGTTACAACGCCAGTATTGCGATGAGCCTTCAAGGCATCCCGTTCTGTAGAAAATCGGTTCAGAAGAACGCGCACAGCGACGTAGAAGTTCGTTCCAGGCTTCGCAGCGTTCCCCTTGAAATTCAAGCACCTGCCAGAGAATATTATCAGCCGGGCACGATACGGATGCGCCTAAGTAGACCGTCCGCCCAATAGGACCTGCCCATTGCAACAAAGCGTTGCAGGTCACGGCCTGCACCCTCCCCCTCGGCCCCTCCAGGCCATTCCGAGGGCTGTCACTCCCCGGAGGCGGATCGCCCCTTGACGCGGCATACACGGCAAAGTCCTTGGTGTACTCCCCCTGTGGCGTGACATACGTGACCGTGTCATCCGGGTTCATCCCCGTCGGGTCGCTCCGCATCACCGGGTTGCTGCGCGCATACGCGTACCCGTTCAGGCTCTGCGGGCTGGCCGTGTAGCCCGCCACCGGGTCGCGGCTGATGAACCTCCCGCTCTTTGGGTCATAATAGCGCGCCCGCAGGTAGATGGTCCCGGTCCCCGCATCGGCGATCTCGTCCTTGTACTGGAACTCGTTCTTGTACGTGCTGTCGTTGTCCGCGCTCTGCCGCAGGCCGCCGAAGCTGTCGTAGGCGTAGCTGGCCGTGACGCTCCCGTTGGCGTTGGCCAGTTGCCGCACGTTGCCGGTCAGGTCGTGGTACACGTGCCGGTCGCCGGCCGTGGTGTCGATGCGCCCCAGCAGTTGCAGGCCCCACACGTAGAAGTTGCGGCCGTCGCTCAGCACCCGCGGCGTGCGCTTGCTCAGGTCCCACAGGTAGCTGCGGGCCTCCACCGTGGGCTGGCTGGTGTCGGGCACTTTGGTGCGCCGCAGCCCGTCGCCGCTGTAGGTGAACTCGCTGGTCACGCCGCTCTTGGTGGTGCGGAACACCCGGTTGGCGGTGTCGAAGCTGTTGGTCAGCCCGTCGCCGCTCAGCAGGTTGCCGTTGCTGTCGTAGCTGCTGCCGGTCATGCGGTCGCGCGCATCGTACGTGGCGGTGGTGGTGCTGCCGTTCACGGTCTTGCTGGTGCGGTTGCCGTTCACGTCATAGCCAAAGCTCTCGCTCAGGCCGCTGTAGCTGCCCGCCGTCAGCCGGTATAGGCTGTCGTAGCTGTAGGTGGCGCCGCCGCCCACGCTGCTCGACGCGCTGTCGTCGGTCACCATGTTGGCGGCGTTCCAGCTCTGGCCGTAGGTGGCCACGCTCGCCGTCGAGGGGCTGCGCCCCATCGAGGTGGGCCGCCCCGCCGCGTCGTACCCGTAACTCAGCGACAGCGGCGCCCACGCGATGGGCGTGCCCTCATCCCAACTGGTCGCGACACTGGCTGGGTAGGCGAGCCCGGTCACCTTCCCGGTCACGTCGTAGCTGTAGGTGAAGTAGTTCGTGCCATCCGCCGTCACGTCCTTCAAGCTGTCGTCATCATAGTACCGGTAGCTGGCAGTCCTGGTCTGCGGCGCGCCACTCACGCACGGATTCGGGAGCCATCGTGAAACATTGACGCCACGCGTGCCTCCGCCTAGGATGAGCGTGCTAAGCCTGCCCGCGGAGTCCCCGGCTGTTTGCTGCTGCTCGCGGCTATTAGGCCTATGCTGCGGGCACTCGATGGAGAACAAGGGAGGCAGACTTTGGCAGAGATCGTGTTTACGTTTGCGGCGTCCCACGGACCGACGATGAACACCCCCCCGGAGAAGTGGCTGTCGCTGGGTGAGAAGGACCAGGACGACGCCCGGCTCGACTACGAGTGGGCGTTGGCGCACGTCAAACCCACCATCGCGCAAGAGTTGACGCTGGAGGTCTTCAAGGAGAAGTCTGCGGCCATCCACCGCGACATCAAGACCTTGACGGCGATGTTGGACGACGCCCGGCCCGACGTGGTGGTGGTCATCAGCAACCCCCACGGCGGCGTCGTCACCGACGCGCAGCAGCCGGTGTTTGGGGTGCACCTCAACGAGGAGCCGCCCCTCACCGAAGGCCCGCTGGCCTCGCTGGGCCGCGCCTCCGGTCCGCAGACCCGTACCCAGTGGCCGGTGCCGGAGCGTGTCGCCAAGGCCAAGCAGTACCCCACCGACGGCGAACTGGCCAGCCACCTCATCCGCGGCCTCATCGCCGAGGAATTCGACGTGGCGGCCAACTACCAGTCGCGGCCGGGCGCAGGGCTTGATGGCGCCTACAACCTGCTGTACCAGAAGTTCGACGAGGACGCCAAATATCCCTACGTGCCGGTGCTGGTCAGCCGGTACCTGCCCAACCAGGCCTCGCCGCGCCGCTGCTATCAGTTCGGGCAGGCGCTGCGCCGGGTCATCGAGCGCTGGGACGCGAACAAGCGGGTGGCCATTATGGGGTCGGGCGGCCTCAGCCATCAGATCATCGACGAGAACCTGGACCACATGGTGCTGAAGGCGCTGCAAGACGGCAACGCCGAGGCCCTGGCATCCATCTCCATCGAGGACCTGAACCGGTCGCCGGGCACGCCGGAGATCCTCAACTGGGTGATATGTGCCGGGCTGGCCGAACCCACCACCATGACATTGCTGGACTATCTGCCCTGCTACCGCAGCATGGCGGGCACCGGCCATGGCAACACCTTCGGCTACTGGAAGTAGTGCTACAATCCGCCCGCCACACATCCAATGCATGAGGAGGCTTGACCATGGCGAAGATCCGGCACATTGCCATCCGCAGCGACGACGTTGAGGCCACCGCAAAGTTCTTCGTCGAGGCGTTCGGCCTCGAACTCGTGCAACGGCGCGGCTACGGCCCCATCGACCTCTCCGACGGCGACGTGAACATCACCCTGCTGCCCACCAAGATGGGCGACCGCGAGTACAAGGCCGGCTTCGAGCACATCGGCTTCAGCGACGAAGACCACGACGCGGCCAAGCAGCGGGTGCTGGCCGCCGGCGCCGTCGAGCTGAACCCGATCCTGTTGGGTGGCGCCTACTTCGAGTCGAAGTTCCAGTCGCCGGAGGGCCTCGTGGTCGACGTGGGCCACTGGCGCGGCACCAGCCCCATCGACGGCGCGATCCCGGCTGCGGTCACCGGGGGCTGATCCGCCGCACCGCGGAGCCGGTCCCCGGAACGTAACTGCTCAGAGTTGGGGGATTGCTGGCGGGTGAGTGCAGAGAGGGCAAGGCCCTCT
>Ga0082335_1004923_pt1 | contig 19285 bp, 16 predicted proteins | sample Subgrocontami58m_FD_72375 | JGI IMG/M metagenome (GOLD analysis project Ga0082335, IMG submission 72375) | Subsurface groundwater microbial communities from S. Glens Falls, New York, USA - GMW37 contaminated, 5.8 m (SPADES assembly) (version 2) ... | reverse complement strand
CGCCCCTTCGGGCGGGGCTGCTGCGCCGCACCGCGGGAGGGGGCATGCCCCGGGGCGGGGGGCGCCCGCCAAAAGGCCCCGCCCCTACACATCGATCTCGTGCACGCAGATGCGCGTTCACACTCGCGGAGTTGTTGGTCGCCACGGGAATCTTCCTCCTCATCGGCGTCATGCTCGTCGGCATGCTCCGCTCCGGCCTCGAGGTGTGGCACCGCGGCGAGGCGCGGCGCGACGTTTACGAGCGCGGCCAGGTGATCCTCGACATGCTCGCGCGCGACCTCGCGGCCGCATGGGTCGACCGCGAGCCGGCCTCCTCGAAGGTCCGCGCCGCGAAGTGGGATCAGGACACGCCGCCGTGGGACCGCGCGGGCCTCTTCTGCGATCGCGACGCCCTCGGGCGGCAGCGCGTGATCCTCTCCAAGCGCGGGAGGCCCGATCACGGCGCGGGAGGCGAGGTCGTCGCCGGAGGCGAACCCGGCGCCGGAGGCGAACCTGGCGCCGGAGACGTCGCCGCCCCCGCGGGAGATGCAGGCGCGAAGCCCGCCGATGCAAAGGGGGGAGCCGCACCTGCCCCCGCGCCCGCCGCCTCCTCCGACCAGACGGGCCAGACCGTCCAGGTCGTCTACGTGATGGACCCCGAGCCCTCCCAATTCCGCCTGTGGCGCGGCTCCACCGTCTTCGGCTCCGCCGCCCTCACGCCGCAGGAGGTCGGGGACGTCGCCTTCGTCCGCGGCAACTTCGCGCTCGTCTCCACGGGCGTCCTCGACGTCGAGTATCGCTTCTGGACCCCCGACACGACCTCCTGGGAGAACCCCGTCGGCTCGCGGAACGGCCCGTCCTCGAGGTGGGACTCGAGCCGCGGCTGGGACGACCGTTTCCCGTACTTCCTCGCCGACCGCACGAAGGTCGAGTGCCCCGACATCCTCCCCGCAAAGGTGCTCATCTCGATCATCCTCCTCCCCGAGGCGGACCGCGAGCACGGCACGACCCTCTCCGCCGACCTCGACCCGACGGCGCGGAAGATCGAGGTCGATGCGACGAAGGGGTTCCCCGACGCGCCGGGGTGCGCCCTCGTCGACGGCGAGTGGTTCAACTACTCTGCGAAGGACCCGACCTCGTTCACGGTCGACGAGCGCGGCGCGCGCGGGAGCCGCTCCGCAGCGCACACGAAGGGCGCCCGCGTGGTGTCGGGGGAGACGCTCTCGACGGTCGTCTCCCTGCCGTGCAAGAAGGAGCCGCGCAAGGACGAGGAGAGGCGATGAGGCGCAACCGCGGCTTCAGCCTCATCGAGATCCTGATCGCCCTCGCCATCCTGGCCGTGGGGCTCGTGAGCGTCTTCTCCCTCTTCGCGGCGGCGACCTCGACGCACCGCCGGGGCGTCGACCACACGACGACGAGCCTCCTCGCGCTCGCGGCCCTCGCGGAGGCGAAGGAGGCGCTGCAGGGGGACCGCTCGCCGGCGGACCTCGAGGGGAAGAGCCTGCCGGGGTTTCCGGAGGGATACACGTACGACATCACCTTCGAACCGATCGGCGATGCGCGGATCGAGTACAAAGTGACCGTCAAGGTGAAGCGCCAGCGCGGAGGCGAGCCCCAGGTCGAGGAGTTCGAGACCGTGCTCGTGCGGCAGCGGAAGGTCGAGTGACGCGGACCGAGCTGGCCGCCCTCCTCGCGGCGCGCGGCCTCGCGCCCCGCAAGCGGGCAGGGCAGAACTTCCTCTGCGACGCGAACGCCCTCGCGGCGATCGTCCGCGACGCGGCCCTGCCCCCGCACGCCACCGTCTTCGAAGTCGGCCCCGGGCCGGGCCTCCTCACGGAGGTCCTCCTCGCCGCCGGCCACCGCGTCGTCGCCGTCGAGATCGACCGCGGCCTCGCGCAGATCTGCCGGGAACTCCACGGGGCCGACCCGCGCTTCACGCTCGTCGAGGGAGACGTCCTCGACCGTCGCACCGCGCTCAACCCCGCAGTCCTCGACCTCCTCCGCGGAGTCGAGGATCTGCACGTCGTCGCCAACCTCCCCTACAACATCGCCTCCACCCTGCTCCTCCTCCTGTGGGAAGGCGACCTCCCCATCGCGACCTCCACGACCCTCGTGCAGCTCGAGGCCGCCGAGCGTCTCGTCGCGCCCCCCGACTCCAGGGCCTACGGCCACCTCTCGGTCCTCCTCCAGCTCCACGCGACCGGGCGGATCACGCGCCGCTTCCCGCCCCGCGTCTTCTGGCCCGAGCCGAAGGTCGACTCCGCCGTCGTCCGCCTCACGCGAGCGAGCGACCGGCCGGATCGCGAGGAATATGGGAGGCTGAAGCCCTTGGTGAAGGCCGTCTTCCAGCACCGGCGGAAGACGCTGGTGCACACTCTGAAGGGGCGCGACTTCGCCCCGGAGCAGGTCCGGGAGGCGCTGCTTAAGATCGCCCTCCCCGCCGACGCCCGTCCGGAGCGCCTTTCTCCCGCGGAATTCCGCGTCCTCGCGAGGTGTCTCTCCGCCACCGGCCGGCACGCTTGACACCCTGCCGCGGAGCGGCCTAGAATCGGGCTTCCCGACTTGCAGGCTTCGCGGTTCCGCATCTGATGCGATTCAAGCTTGTCATCCGCAACGGGTGGCAGGTCGGATCCGTCGTCTACGTCCCCGAAGGTCGAAGCATCACCATCGGGCGCGTGGAGACGTGTGACCTGGTGCTCGGAGACGGTCGCGTCTCCCGGGCTCATTGTCGTATCGAAAACGACGGCAAGTCGATGCGGGTCTACGACCTGCACTCGATGAACGGCACCTACGTCAATTCCATGCGGATCGACGTCGCGGAGCTGACCCCCGGCGACGAGCTGCGCGTCGGCGACACGCTCATGGCGGCCGAGCCCGCGCGCCCGACCGAGGCGATGTCCCCCCCGCCGAAGGCGGCCGAGGCGCAGCCGCCGAATCCCGCCGCGACGCTCCCCGGCGAGAACCCGAAGCAGATGACGAAGTTCCCGAAGCAGGAGTACGCGGTTCGCACGAGCGAGTACCAGGCGGTCGGGTACACCCCGAGCGCCTCGCGACCGACGCAGCAGCCCGAGGCCGAGAGCTTCCTCATCTCCCACAAGTTCTGCGAGAAGTGCGGCCGCGTCATCCCGCGGAAGGAGATCGCGGAGGGGAAGGTCCGCGAGCAGTCGGGGAAGTTCTACTGCACGCGTTGCGACAGCGAGTACATCGGCCGCGTGATCGGCCAGTACAAGATCCTCGAGAAGCTCGGCGAGGGGACGGTCGGCGTCGTCTTCCGAGCGGAGCACGTGACCGTCAAACGCGTCGCAGCGATGAAGGTGCTCTTCGAGCAGCTCACGCAGAACAAGCTCTCGGTCGAGCGGTTCCTCCGCGAGGCCCGCGCCGGCGCCGTCCTCAACCACCCGAACATCGTGCAGATCTACGACGCGGGAGAGGACCACGGCGTCTACTACATCGTCATGGAGCTCGTCGCGGGGCGGTCGATCGACGACATCGTTCGCGAGGAGGGTCCCCTCTCGGTCCCGCGCGTACTCGAGATCGCGATTCAGATCGGCAAGGCGCTCCAGTTCGCCCACCAGAAGAAGATGGTCCACCGCGACCTCCGGCCCGGAAACGTCCTCCTCTCGGTGGACGGTGTCGCGAAGGTGATCGACCTCGGGCTGGCGAAGTCGCTCGAGCGCGAGGACTTCCAGGGCCTCTCCACGACGGGATCGGGCGTCGTCATGCCGAACTACGCGGCGCCGGAGCAGATCTTCCGCCAGAAGGACGTCGACCACCGCGCCGATCTCTACTCCCTGGGCGCGACGCTCTACTTCCTCCTGACGGGCGAGCCGCCGTACCGCGCGAACTCGCCCCGCGAGTTCATCGAGATGATCTCGATGGAGGCCCTCCTGTCGCCGAAGGAGGTCAACCCCGACGTCCCCGACGAGCTGTGCCAGCTCATCGAGAAGCTGATGCGGAAGGACCCGGCGGAGCGGTACCAGACGCCCGACGAGGCCCTCACGGATTTGCAGAACCTCCACAACCGCTTCGCGAGCGGCGCGAGCGCGCGGGAGCTGGCCCGGGGCGACCTCTCCGCGTACGACATCAAGATCGCAAAGGAGGTCCAGGAGAAGCTGATCCCGTCGTCGCTTCCGCCCTTCCCCGGCTACGAGATGGGGATGGCGTGGAAGCCGGCGAAGGAGATCGGAGGGGACTACCTCGACTTCGTGCCGCTCTCCGACCGCACGCGCGCCGCGATCATCGCCGACGTCTCGGGCAAGGGGGTCCCCGGCGCGATGGTGATGGTCATGGTGCGGAGCGTGATCCGGATGGTCGCGGCGCTCCGCCTGTCGCCGCGCGAGACGCTGATCAAGGCGAACCGGATCATCTGCCGCGACATCCGGAAGGGGATGTTCGTCTCCGCGCTCTACGTCCTGCTCGACGTGAAGGCCCACACGGCCATTCTCGCGAGCGCCGGGCACAACCCGCCGGTCGTCTACCGCGCTGCGACGAAGCAGGCGGAGCTGATCGAGGCGGGCGGGATGGCCCTCGGCATCACGAAGGACGCGAAGTTCGAGGGGGCGATCACGGAGCAGACGATGAGCTTCCAGCCGGGGGACTCGCTGCTGCTCTACACGGACGGCGTGAACGAGGCGAAGGACCCGAACGGCGAGGACTACGGCAAGGAGAAGATGCTCGACGTCCTCTCCAGGAATGGGGGCAACTCGCCGCAGACCGGCATCGACGAGCTGGTGAAGGAGATGGACACGCACCGCGCCTCCGCGCCGCAGAGCGACGACATCACCATCTTCGCGATCAAGTTCCTTGGGGAACCGTAGCCTGTCCGCGGAACCCACCGTTCCCGCGCCTCCCTCGCGCATCCGCTACCTCCTCCTCGTCGCCGCCCTGGTCGCCGCCGCCGCGGGCCTCGGGGTCTGGCGCCTGGGCGAGCGGAGCCTGTGGGACGACGAGGCGACCTCGCTCGAGTACGCGCGGATGACGCCGGGCGAAATCTGGCGCGACCGCGACCCGAACGTGTCGCCGTTCTACTACGAGCTGCTCCACGTCTGGAGGGCGGTATTCGGCGAGAGGGAGGCCGCTCTTCGCTCGCTCTCCGCTATCGGGCGGGTCCTCGGGCTTCTCGCGGTCATCGCGCTCGGTGCGGCAGTGCTCGGCGTGCGCGGGGGGATGGTTGCAGGCGCGCTCTACGCACTCTCGCCGCCCGCGCTCCTCTACGGCCGCGAAATGCGTGCCTACCCACTCCTCCTCGCGTTCTCCTGCGCTGGCCTTGCCGGTCTCTGGAAGGGAGGCACTTCGCGGAAACTGGCGTGGGCGCTTGCCGCAGGAGTCGCATTCGCAGCTGCGCTGATGATGCACTTCAGCACTCTCTTTCTCCTCGGGGGCATCGTCGTCGCGCATCTCCACCCATCCCTGCGCGGGCAGAGGAAGACGCTCGGCGTCACCCTCGCCGTCATCGGCGCATCCGTGCTCCCGTGGGCGGACGTGTTCCGAGAGAATCTCTCGAATCTGCTGCGCGCGGCGAGCGGTCCTGAGCAGGTCCCGATCCCGTTCGGTCCGCCGGGGAAGGCGGCCTACGCCCTGTTCGTTATGGTCCTCGGCGAGACCGTGCTCCCCTGGAACTGGCCGGTCGTCGTGCCCGCCGCCATCGGCAGCGCGGTCCTCTGCGTCCTCGGCTGGCGCGCCCTTGCGGAAGGACGCGCGCTCCGCGTCCTGCCGCTCGGCCTCTCTATGGCCGCGATCTCTCTCACGGTCATCCTCCTCGGACAGACCGTCATCCCGTGGAACTGGGCGTTCGTCGTGCCCGCGGCAATCGGCAGCGCGGTTCTGGGCGTTTACGGATGGCGCGCCATGGCCGAGCACCGTGCGTACCTCGTCGTTCCCCTGGCCGTCGCCGTCCTCGCCCTCTCGTTCACGATGAAGGCCGGCCCGCGTTACGTGTTCCTCCTCCTCCCCTGCCTCCTCGTCCTATTCGCGGCGGGCGCCTGCGGAAAGGCGCCCCTCGCCCTTCGCCTCTCGGCCCTCGCCGCTCTCCTGGTCCCGCAGGTCTACTCGATTGCCAACCTCTACGCCGCCCGCCAGTACCACAACATGGCGATGGTCGAGCCGACGCGCGAGGTCGCCTCGTTCGTCCGCGGGAGGCTTCGCCCCGGCGACCTCCTCGTGTACACTTCGCCGTCGGTGAGGCCGCTCCTGCACTACATGGGCGCCTCGCCGTCTCCGCAGTTCCTCTCCCCGGTGGGCGAGGCGAAGGTCTGTAGCGAAGCGGGGGAGGAGACCTTCGCGCAGTTCCTCTCCGCCGCGCAGGGGAAGACGGTCTGGTGGATCGAACGCTCCCGCGGCTTCGTCCCCGAGGCCGGGGAGATGGGGGAGCGGGCGGCCGAGCTGCGCGCTGCGCTCATCCGCCGCGGCAGTTCGACGGAGTGGCGCTTCGGCCACGACCCGGACGTGGCCGATAAGAGGCGATGGGTGAAGAAGGAGTTCCTCGAGGACCGAATCGTCGTCGTGAGGTTCGACCCGTGACGAGACCCGTCGTCGGCATCAACTGCGAGCTGGAGCCGATCCGCGATCGGATGCGCGCGACGCTCTGCGACGACTACGTCAGCGCGGTCGTCGCGGCCGGCGGCCTCCCCCTCCTCCTGCCGCACCTCCAGTCGGAGGAGGAGTGGCGCGAGGCCCTCTCGCACGTCGACGCGCTCGTCCTCTCGGGCGGAGACGACCTCGACCCGGGGCTCTACGGAGAGGCGCCCCACCCCGCCGATGCCTTCATGGCGCCGCGGAAGCAGTCGAGCGACCTGGCGCTGATCCGCCTCCTGTTCGAGAGGAAGCTGCCGGCGCTCGGCATCTGCTACGGCGCGCAGCTCCTCGCGGTCGCGCGCGGGGGGACGCTGGTGCAGGACATCCCCTCGCAGGTCGGCGCCTCCGTAGCGCACGCGAAGGGGGCCCGCCACGACGTGGAGATCGACCCCGCGAGCCGCATCGGAGCCATCCTCGGCGCGGGGCGCCTCCCCGTGCTCTCGTGGCACCACCAGTCGGTGGGTCGCCCCGGCCGCGGCGTGCGCGTCGTCGCCCGCTCGAGCGACGGGGTGGTCGAGGCGGTGGAGGACGGGGAGCACCCGTTCTTCCTCGGTGTGCAGTGGCACCCCGAGCGGATGCCGGACGCGCCGGAGCAGAGGCGGCTCTTCGAGGCGCTCGTCGCGCAGGCGCGCGGCGCGAAGTGAAGCGGGGCGGACCCTTCGGCCCGCCCCGCGCGTCGTCACCAACTCCCAGGCTCGCTCACGCGAGCCGGCCCGCTGCGCGGGCACCCCGACGGCGCCCTGACGGGCGCCTCTCCATGGCGCTCTACTTCGCCGCGGCCGCCGCGCCGCCGCCGTCGTCCTTCTTCATCTTCCCGATGACGTCCTTCAGCTTGATGCCCGACAGGCTCTCGATGACGTCGGGGAGCTGCGCCATGATCTTCGCGATCTCGCCGGTGAGCTTCGAGGCTCCCACTCCTTCGCCGCCGGTGGAGACCATCACGATCTTCTCCGTCTTCCCGAGAGGCTCCGCGATCGCCCTCGCGATCTCCGGCAGCTTCTCGATGAACATCTGGATGATGGCCGCCTCGTTGTACGCCTTCCACGCGTCGGCCTTCCGGGACATCGACTCCGCCTCGGCCTGCCCCTTCGCGGCGATGATCGCCGCCTCCGCGAGGCCGTGCGCCCTCTGGACGTCCGCGGCCGCGAGCCCCTTCGCCTTCTCCGCGTCCGCGTCTCCGATGCCGAGGTTCCGGGTCGCCGCAGCGCGCCCCGCCGCCTCGGTCTCCATCTTGTACTTCTCCGCGTCCGCCAGGGTCTGGATCCGCATGCGCTCGGCGTTCGCGGGCTTGATGATCGTGGCCTCCAGCTCCTTCTCGCGGCGGGCGATTTCCTTCTCCTGCACCTCGATCTGCATCTCGCGGTCGATGACCTGGACCTGGATCTCCTCCTTCTTCACCTCCTGGCCCTTCTTGTACTTCTCGAGGTCGTAGGCGAGGTCCGCGGCGGCGCGCCTCTGGTTCACCGCCATCTGGTACTCCGCCTTCTTCATCTCGAAGTCGCGCTGCGACTCCGCGACGCGGGTGTCGGCGAGGAGCTTCTTCTCCTGCCCATCCTGGTTCGCCTGGGCGGTCTTGATGATCGCGTCGCGCTTCGACTCCTGCTCGGCGATGTCGGCCGCGGCGCGGACCTGCGCGATGCGGGGCCGGCCGAGGGCGTCGAGGTACCCCTGGCCGTCCTTGATGTCTCGCAGCGTGAAGCTGACGATCCGCAGGCCCATGTTCGCGAGGTCGGTCGCCGCCATCTCCTGCACGTTCTGGGCGAACTTCTCCCGCTCCTTGTAGATCTGCTCGATCGTCATCGTGCCGATGATCGCCCGCAGGTGCCCCTCGAGCGTCTGCCTCGCCACGTCCAGCATCTCGGAGGGGCTCTTCGAGAGGAACTGCTCCGCGGCCGTCGCGATCATCTCCTCCTTGGAGTCGACCTTGACCTGCGCGACGCCGTCCACGCTGATCGGGATGCCGTTCCCGGCGTAGACGTCGGCCAGGCGGATGTCGAGCGTCATCACCTCGAGCGAGAGGACGTCGGCCTTCTCGAGGATCGGCTTGATGAAGGCGCCGCCGCCCGTGACGATCTTGAAGCCGACCCGCCCGTCGGCGCGCCTCGAGCCCCAGCCGGAGATGATCAGCGCCTCGTTCGGCCCGACGTTCCTCCGGCGAGCGGCGTAGACCAGGCCGAAGAGCACGAGCCCGATCACGATGACGATGGCGAACACCCCTGCATCCGCCATCCCGGCAGCGAGCAACAACATGACGGTCCTCCTTCGCTACTTCTGGGATTCCTCACGAACGATGTAGATGCTTCCGTCGACCTTCTCGACGATCACGTGCTTCCCCTGCGGGATCGGCCGGCCATCCGTCGACCGCGCCGGCCCGTTGAAGCGGCGCCCGCGCGCGTTGTAGGCGACCTCGCCCGTCCCGTGCGCCGGGAGGGGGACGATCACCTCCGCGACCACGCCCAGCGCGTCGCCGGACGTGGAGGCGCTCGAAACCTGCGAGTGCTTCATGACCCAGAAGAACAGGAAGAACGTGAAGGCGCCGATCCCCGCCCCGCTGCCGAGCGCGAGCGCGAGGAGCGCGACCGGCTCCTGCCAGTGGAGCGACTTGAGGCCGAAGAGTCCCGATCCGCCGAAGCTGATCAGGAACATCGCGATCACCGGCGGGGAGACCGGGCTGAAGTGGACCTCGGGGGAGTGCGCCGAGAGGTCCCCTCCGTGCTCGACTCCGCCGACGTCCCCCGTGTGGATGTCGTGCGAGACGTCCACGTCGTGGCCGGGGAGGTCGTGTCCGCCCGGGAGGTCATGCCCGGTGTGGAGGACGCCTCCGAAGATCCCTGCGAAGACCCCGGCGAAGACGGCGTAGATGGCGCCGAGCGCGAAGCAGAAGATGAAGATCCATTCCAGCATGGCTCAGTCCCTTCGTACGGTGTCGCCCATCGACCCGCAAGCCGTCGGCCCCGCCTCCGGTTCCGGGTCCGCCCGTAGGGACGTCGGCGCCGAGGTTTGGCGCGGGTCCTCTCTCGCTGCAGACCGGAGGCGTACTCTTCTGCACCGGGCGCGTGCCCGGCTGCACCTCGACGAAGAGCGAGGGGCGAAGAGCGAGGAGCGAAGAGCGAGGGTCCCCTCTGGGTTCGCCTTTCGCTCCTCGCCCTTCGCCTTTCGCTCCTCGCCCTTCGCTCTTCGCCTTTCGCTCCTCGCCGCTACCGGTGGAATTTTGGCCCCTTCTTCACGACTGGGCGGGGCTTGACCCCTTCGACGACCTCGACCGCCATGGGGATTTCCTCCGCGGGCTGTTCAGGCCGCGGCGGCGGGGAGCCGGCGCTCTCCGCCTGCGTGTCGCCTCGAACGATGACCCGCAGCGCGCCGGAGACGGTGTCGATCATCACGCCGTGCACGAGGAGCGACCGCGGGAGGATGGGCGACTCGCGCAGGATGCGGACGACCTCGCGGACGTTCTGCTCCGGCCCGGGGATGAACCCGAAGAACTCGCGCGGGTCGTTCGTGCCGAGAGCGGCGCGGTCGACGCCGTTCCGGGCCATCCCGTCGAGGAGCGGGAGGATATCGCCCGCCATGCGGCAGTCGGTATGGCCGACGACGAGGACCTCCTTCACGCCGAGCATGTGCACGGCGGCGCCGACCGATCGGACGATGGCGAGGTCATGAGGGAGGATGGTGTTCCCCGCGGTGCGGATCATCACGGCGTCGCCGCGCTGGATCCCGAGGGCGGCCGGGAGGAGCTTGGTGAGCCGCCCGTCCATGCAGGTGACCACGGCGAGGGCTCGCTGCGGGTCGCGAGGCGCAATCCCCGGCTTGACGCTCGCGAGGAACTCGCGGTTCGCCGACAGGAAATCGTCGAGCGGCATGGTCCGTCTCCCACTGGGGCCGTGTCGGTTGCAGGTGGCGTGTGGTGCAACCCGACGGCCAGCCCCAGGCCCCACGTGAATCGCGGAGGATAGCAGGGCGGGAGGGGGGCGTCCAGGAATGGTGCCACGCAAGGCGCCATGGTGGCGTGATGGACGCGGGGCTGGCGGATGCGCTGCGGACCGGCAGGAAGGCGCCGGCGGATTCGTTGGACAAGGCCCACGTCGAGGAGTCAGACCCGGCGCAAACGGCCGAGGCGGTCCCTTCTGTGGAAGCAGACGGTCGCTATCGCGCCATGTCGTCGGCGATGGCGCCAGCGCCCGTCGACCTCTTCCCGCAGCTTCGCTCGCTCGCTTCCAGCGGCGCGTCTGTCTTGGCTGGATTCGACTTTCCGATCGGGCTGCCGAAGCGTTACGCGGAGATCTGCGGGATTAGCTCCTATCGCAGCCTCCTCCCGTTGTTGGGTACGGGCCGATGGGAGAGGTTCTTCGAGTCCGCGCGCGTCCGGACCGACCTCTGCCTGGAGCGTCCGTTCTATCCGTGTGGGCCGGTTCGGAAGGGCGAGGTCCTCAAGTGCGGACCTGTATGGCACGCTCGAATCGAGTCCGGTCGACCTGGATGACGACCTACTGCGGCAGATCGATTCGGGCTTCGGCCCGCGCGCGGAGGGGGAAGACGACTTCGATGCGGTGATAGGGCTATTCGGCATGTTGAACGTCGTCCTCGGGCGCCGTGCCCCTGGCGAGCCCGACGACAAGGCCGTCCGGAGCGTCGAGGGGTGGATGCTCGGGTGAACGCCTGAGTCACGACGAGACCAACGCCAGGGAGACCTGGGTTGACGAGAAGCCCTCCCGAACGTAGCATAGCCCGGAGAGTTCACTGTTCAGATCTGCGGTTCGACTAGCATGCTGACCCGACTCTACATCGACAACTACAAGTGCCTGACCAACTTGGATCTCAAGCTGGCGCAGCACCAGCTCTTCCTGGGTAGAAATGGCTCAGGTAAGTCCTGCGTATTCGAGGCTCTTGATTCGGTCGTTCGGCTCGTCCGTGGCGACCTCTCGGTCTCGCAGGCCTTTCGCACCTCTTGCCTGACGCGCTGGGAGAATCGGTCGACCCAGACGATTGAACTCGACCTTTGCGGAACTCAATCAATCTACCGCTACCATCTTGAAGTCGAACATGATCGTGATCGCCTTCAGTCCCGGATCGCGCGCGAGTGGGTGCGAGAGGACAATCGCCCCCTGTTCTCGTCTGAGCGCGGCGAGGCGCAGCTCTACCGCGACGATGGCTCGGTTGGCCCCAAGGTCCTCGTGGACTGGTCACGATCCAGCCTACCCTCGATTCAACCCCGTCCCGAGAATCGGAAGCTGACGGCAGTTCGCGAGCACCTCGCACGCACGATTCTCCTGTCGCCCAATCCCCGCACGATGGGGTTCCTTGCTCAACGCGAGGAGAGTTGGCCGGCAAGAGATCTTTCGAACTTCGTGTCGTGGTACCGGCATCTCTTGCTTGAGCAACCGGCGGACATGGCGCGCTTCGCGCACGATCTCGGCGAGTGGATGCCGGGCCTTCAGTCGCTGCGATTCGTGACGGCGGGAGAGTCGAGCGGGCTCGTTGCCGACTGGGGGACTGACTCCGGAAATGGGAGTCCACGCGACTCAAAGGGGGGGATCCTATTGACCTTTGACGAATTGTCGGACGGACAACGAGTGCTGGTCGCGCTCGGAGCGGCCATCTACGCCCTCGGAGCAGGACCTTCGACTCTGCTCCTGGACGAGCCCGACAACTACTTGGCCTTGCAGGAAGTCCAGCCGCTTCTGCGACTTCTCCGCGACAAGCCCGACCTGCAGTCGCTGATCGCCTCTCACCATCCCGAGGTCATCAACGACCTCGCGACCAGCCAGGGGATCGTGTTCGATCGCCCAGCCTGCACAGCCACTCGTTGGAGGCACTTCGAGGCGCCAGCGGGGACCCTCCTGACCCCCGCAGAGATCGTCGCGCGAGGGGAAGTGGATGCCGAAACCGTCCCCTAATCTCGTGGTCGTCCTGTGCGAGGACGCCGCGCACAAACTCTTCATCGAACGCTGGCTGAAGTGCCGAGGCGTCTCGAATCGGCGGATCCGCACCGTCGCTCTCCCCGCCGGCAAGGGCGCAGGTGAGAAGTTCGTCCGCGATCGATACCCGGTCGAAGTTCTGGCCTACCGGCAGAGCCGCTTCACATCTCGCCAACTCATCGTCGCTATCGACGCAGACACGCAGTCGGTCGACTATCGACTCGAGCAGTTGGCGCAGAGTTTGAAGGACCGTGGAATGGAGGACCGGCAGCCTTCGGAGCGGATTTGCATTCTCGTCCCCAAGCGGAACATCGAGACCTGGGTGAGAGTGCTGATTGGCGATGCAGTCACGGAAGAGGTCGACTGCGGCAAACAAGAGCCCGAAGACACGCGCCGGGCTGCGGACGTCTACCAAGCGTGGCTCGATGGCGCGAAGGAGGCGATCCCATCGTTGACGAGATCGCGAACGGAAGTGCGGAGGCTCGACGGCGATTAGACTCGCGTCTACCACCCGTCGCATTACTTCTCTTCCTCGACGTCGCGCAGCATCGGCTCGATGACATCGAGCGCCCGCTCCGGTGCACGCAGCACAGCGCCAAGGGCGACGGCGGTGGCGCCGCGGACCCGCTCGTCGGGGTTCCCGAGGCGAGATTCGAGTACGGCGACCGCCCGCGCGGTCTCGTCGTCCACTGGGCCGTGGCGCAGAGCCACCTCTCGGCGCCGGCGCGCGCGGACGCGACAACTTGCCCCCCGCGGCGCGAATCCGCAGAATGGCGCACCATGCGGATCCACGTCGTAGGAACCTCCGGCTCGGGAAAGACCACGGTTGCGAGGAGGTTCGCCGCGGCGCGCGGGATCCCGCACGTCGAGCTCGACGCGCTCCACTGGGAGCCGGGGTGGAAGGAGGCGCAGCTCGATGTGTTCCGCGCGCGCGTCGCGGAGGCGCTCTCCCCCGACGCGTGGGTCGTCGACGGGAACTATACGAAGGTCCGCGACCTCGTCCACGCGCGGATCGACACGCTCGTCTGGCTCGACTTCCCCTTCGCGCTCGTGATGCTCCGCGTCGCGACGCGCACGCTGCGGCGGGGCGTGTCGCGCGGGCCGCTCTGGTCGGGAAACCGCGAGTCGTTCCGCCAATCGTTCCTCAGCCGCGAGTCGGTCATCCTCTGGGCCCTACAGACCTACGCGCGGAACCGGCGGCGCTACTCGGCCCTGCTCGCCTCGCCCGCCTGCGCGCACCTCCGCCGCGTGCGCCTTCGCGGCCCCGCCGAGGTGGAGGCCTGGTTGCGCGGGGCGCTGTGAGCTACTTCCCGAACGCGGCCGCGGCGCCGGCGACGTCGGGGAGGACCGCGATCACCTTGTCGATCTGGGTGATCCGCAGCAGCTCGCGCACCGCGGGGCGGAGACCGCAGACCTTCAGGCCGCCCCCTCCGCCGACGCACAGCTTGTGGATCTCGACGAGCTTCCCGAGAAGCGCGCTCGAGATGTACTCCACCTTCTGCAGATTAATCACCGCCTTCGGCTTCGCCTTCCGCAGGAGGATCGCCTTGATCTCGCGGATCACCCCCTCGAGCGCCTCCCCCTCCGTCACGCGCGCCTCGGTCAGGATCGCGACGGTCACCTCGCCGACGGCCTGGATCACGACGCCGCCCGCGGAGGCCGGCTTCCCCGCGGCGATCCGCTCGAGCGTCGCGGCGGCCATCGCGAGGTCGGTTCGGTCCTCGCGCTTCTTCTGGAGGAGCCCTCGCACCAGGGCGTCCAGCTCCAGGGGGACGCTCGGCACGGCGGTCCTGAGGGGTGGCGCGCCGCGGTTGAGGTGGGCGTCCATGACCGCCTCCAGGCTCGTCGCGACGAACGGCGGCCTCCCCGCCATGACCTCGAAGACCAGCACGCCGAACGAGTAGGCGTCCGCGCGGCCGTCGACCGCCTCGCCGCGGATCTGTTCGGGGGCCATGTAGGTCGGCGTCCCCTCGGTCCTGCCTCCGCCGACGGGGCGCGCGCCGGCCTCGAGCGCGATCGAGAAATCGATCAGGCGCACCTGCCCCGCGTCGTTCAGCAGGAAATTCTCGGGCTTCACGTCGCGGTGGACGTACCCCTGCGAGTGGAGGCAGGCAAGCGCCGCGGCCGCCTGCGCGAGGACGGGGAGCTTCTTCCCCTCGAGCGCGGCTGCCCTGTTCTTCAGGAGGAACTTCAGGTTCTCGCTGGGGAAGTACTCCATCACGATGTAGGGGCGCGGCGGGCCTTGGGAAAAGGCGTGGACTGCGAGGATCGCCGGGTGACGCAGCTTTTTCTGCAGTTCCCCCTCGATCTGGAACGACTTCCGCTTGGCGGGGTCGGCGTTCCAGGCCTCGGAGATCACCTTGATCGCGACGATCTTCCCCGAGGAGTCCGCCTTCCACACCGTGCTCGCGCCGCCGTCGCGGATCTTCTCCACGACGCGGAAACCCGAGAGGAGCGTTCCGATCATCGATCTGCCTCGATTCGGGGAGGCGCCATTCTACGCGCCGCGTCCGCGGGCGCCAGGGCGATTGCGCGGGGACTTCGGAGCGCTCTGTCGCCCGCTGCGCGGGCTACGCCTCTTCGCCGGGCCGTGTTTCCGTGGGCTTGCGCCCACGGCTAATGCCTGCCGCCCGCTTCGCGGGCTGGGTCCCAGCGCGCGAGGCGCGCCTCTCCATGGAACCGGCGGGAATTGCCCTGACGGGACATTAGGCCAACGCCCCCCCCTCCGCCTCGACGGCGGCGAGGAGCGACCCGTCGGCGACCATGTCGCGGATCGCGATCATGTCGTTCTGCAAGACGCGGTCGCGCACGAGGGGCGGCACGCGCGAACGGATCTTCCCCACCGCCGCCGCGACCCCGCGGCCTGGACGCAGCGGCGCCAGGAAGTGCAGCCCCTGCGCCCCGCAGAGCAGCTCGATCGAGAGGATCCACTCCAGGTTCTGGAGGATGGTCCGGCACTTCCGCGCCGCGGTCACCCCCATGCTGACGTGGTCCTCCTTGTTCGCGCTCGTCGGGATCGAGTCGACGCTCGCCGGGTGCGCGTGGATCTTGTTCTCCGACACCAGCGCCGCCGCCACCACCTGCGTAATCATCATCCCCGAGTCGAGCCCCGCCGTCGGCGCCAGGAACGCCGGCAGCCCCGAGAGGTCGGGGTTCACGAGCGTCTCCGTGCGCCGCTCCGAGATGCTCCCCAGGTTCGCGAGCGCAATGCCGAGCAGGTCCCCCGCGATCGCCACCGGCTGCCCGTGGAAATTTCCCCCCGACAGGATGCTCCCCTCGTCCGGGAAGACGAGCGGGTTGTCGGTCGCGGAGTTCACCTCCCGCTCCAGCACGCCGAGGACGTATCCGAGCGCGTCGCGGGTCGCGCCGTGCACCTGCGGGACGCAGCGGAGCGAGTAGGAGTCCTGCACCTTCGCGCAGTCCTCGTGCGACTGCAGGATCTCGCTCCCGCGCAGGAGGCGCCTCACGTTCCGCGAGACCTCCATCTGCCCCGGGTGGGGCCGGACGGCGTGGATGCGCGGGTCGAAGGCCGTCAGCGTCCCCTTGAGCGCCTCCAGGCTCAGCGCCGCCGCGACGTCGGCGATCCGCACCAGGCGCCGCGCGCGGAAGGCGACCGAGCAGAGGATGGCCGTCATGATCTGCGTGCCGTTGATGAGCGAGAGCCCCTCCTTCTCCGCAAGCCGCAGCGGCCGCAGCCCCGCCGCCCGCAGCGCCGCCGCTCCGCTCATGCGGCGGCCGCGGAAGGTCGCCTTCCCCTCGCCGATCGCGACGAGCGCGAGGTGCGCGAGGGGCGCGAGGTCGCCGCTGGCGCCGACGGAGCCCTGCTCGGGGACGATCGGCACGACGCCGCGGTTGTACATCGCGAGGAGGTGCCGCACGAGCGCGGGGCGGACGCCGGAGTGGCCGAGCGTCAGCGTGTGGAGGCGCAGGAGGAGCGCGAGGCGCGCCTCCTCGGCGGGGAGGTCGGGCCCGACGCCGACGGAGTGCGAGCGGAGGAGGTTCTCCTGCAGCCGCACGACGTCCTCCGGGGGGATCCGCACCGAGGAGAGCTTGCCGAAGCCGGTGTTGACGCCGTAGATCGTCTCCCCCTCGCGGACGCGGCGCTCGATCACGGCGCGGGCGCGCACGACGCGGCGCTCGGCGCCCGCCGTCAACGAAAGGCGGACGCCGGGGTCGTGCCACGCGTGCTCGAGCTGGTCGAGGGAGAGTCGACGGCCGTTGAGGGGGAGGATCTTCATGGGCGAACAGTCTATGAGAGTGCCCGCGCATTCCCAGCAGAATCGACCCGGGCCCCTGCCAGGGGTGGACGAGGGATCCATGCCGTGCTACGATGACCGCATGAGAGCAGAGGAACTCGTATCGCTGCTGCACCGCCGCCCATTCAGGCCGATGCGGTTGCACATTACGAGTGGCGAGCACGTGGACATCCGACACCCCGAGATGGCGCTCGTCAGCCGCTCCCTGGTGGCGGTCGGCTTGGCGGGTCGCGGCATGGTGGCGGATCACTTTGTCTGGTACAATCTGATCCACGTCGTGAAGATCAGCCCGCTGAATGGGAACGGCCACCGCCGCAAGCGGTCTCAGGGGCGTCGAGGGACGCCTGCCTAGCAGGGAGGCGCGCTTACGCGCGCCGGCCCGCTGCGCGGGCACCCCGACGGCTCGCTTACGCGAGCCTCTCCATGGATCGCCTGCGCGAGCCTTTCCATCCTACGCCTGGCGCCTCGCACCCGCGACGAGGCTCGCGACCGCGTCGAGGAGCGCCGAGAGCCCCACCGGCTTGCTCAGGATCAGGTCGATTCCCGGCGGCCGCTCGTCCGCCGCCTTCAGCTGCTCCCCCCATCCCGTGAGGAGCAGGATCGGCTTTTCGGGCGCGACCTGCTTCACCGCCGCCGCGAGCTGAGTCCCCGTCATCTCCGGCATCCCCTGGTCCGTGATGACGAGGTCGAACCGCCCCGCGTGGAATCTCTCCAGCCCCTCGCGTCCGTTCGACGCCGTCACCACCTCGTGCCCGGCGGCCTGCAGGTACCCGGCGATCACCTCCTGCACCAGCGGCTCGTCCTCCACGACCAGCACCCGCAGCGGCCCGAACGTCTCCGCGCGCGGCAGCCGCTCCGGCAGCGGCGTCGCTCCACTGCGGAAGGGGATCGTCATCCGCACCCGCGTCCCCTCGCCCGGCGCGCTCTCGACGTCCAGCGTCCCCTGGTGCCGCTGGAGCACCCCGTACGCCACCGAGAGCCCGAGCCCCGTCCCCTGCGGCCCCTTCGTCGTGTAGAACGGCTCCATGCACCTCCGCCGGACCTCCTCCGTCATCCCGGCGCCGGTGTCCTCGACCTCCACCACCACGCGTCGCCCGTCGGACCGCGTCGCGATCGCGATCGACCCTCCCTTCGGCATGGCGTCGAGGGAGTTCAGGATGAGGTTGATCAGCACCTCGCGCAGCTCCACCTCGTTCCCCGGGACTTCGGGCAGCTCCGGGGCGAGGTCGGCGCGGACCTGGATGTCGATTCCCTTCGCCTGCGCCATGTCTTTCCACCGTGGCCGCGTGAGAGAGAGGGCCCCCTCGACGAGCGCGTTCATGGAGACCGGGTGCATCACCTCCGCCTCGTCGCGATGGCGGTAGAACTCCTTCAGGCGCCCGACCACAGCGGACGCGTCCCTCGCCGCGGTACGGATCAGCTCCAGGTGCCTCTGCAGCGCCTCCGGGTCGGATCGCAATTCGGGCCGCACGAGGAGCAGCTCCGCGAAGCCGAGGATCGCCGCGAGCGAGTTGTTGAAGTCGTGCGCGATCCCGCTTGCCATCGTGCCGATCGCGCGGAGGCGCTCCTGCTGCACCGTCGCGTGCTGCGTGCGCGACAGCTCGTCGAGCGTCGCTGCGAGCTTCCGGTTCGTTTCCTGGATCGCCCGCTCGTTCGCCTTCCGCTCGGTGATGTCGCGGAGAATGCCGGTGAAGAGGCGCCGCCCTCCCAGGCGCATCTCGGAGATCGCGACCTCGATCGGGACGGTCGAGCCGTCCTTCCGCAGCCCCTCGACCTCGGTGGTTCTCCCGACGATGCGTCCTTCGCCCGTCCTGAGGTACTGCTCGATCCCCTTCGTGTGGGCGTCGCGCCACGTCTCGGGAATGAGGCGCGTCATCGGCCCGCCGACGACCTCCCCGGGGGCGTACCCGAAGATGCGCGACGCCGCGCCGTTCATGCTCTCGACGACGCCCTGCTCGTTCATCGTGAGGATCGCGTCCCGCGCGGAGTCGAGGACGCCGCGCATCCGGTCCGTGACCTCCTGGAGGGACCGGGTCGTCTCCGCCGGGTCCATGACCGCGGGCCCTTGGGCGAACAGCGTCTGGTCGGGAGAGGTCGAGGGGCCGTCGAAGAGGCAGACCTGCCAGCCGCTCGCCTCGCCGGCGATGAGGGGCCGCAGCAGGTCGCCGATGCGGACGGCAATCACGACTGCTCCGATCCACGACGCCCTGCGCTCCTCGATCGTGGTGTGCGGCTGGCCGTTCGCGTAGACCGGGAGGGCGATCGACACGCTCGGCCGGCCGTCCGGGTCGCTCGGGAAGCGCTTCAACGCGCTCATCGCAGGCTCGCCGGTGTCCCGCGTCCGCTCGTGCATCACCCGCGCCAGCGAGTCGGTACAGAGGTCGTATCCAAGGAGCGCCGCGTTCCGTGGCTGCGGCTCGGCATACTTCGCGATGAGCATCTCGGGGCGCGTCCCTGGCGGGCGGATGTCGAAGTCGGGCGCGCCGTCGCTGCGGGTCGTCGCGAGGAACGCGGCCCGATTCGCAGCGCCCACGAACGCTACGTAGTGAAAGCTGTAGACCT